>Ga0075623_112_pt1 | contig 117170 bp, 109 predicted proteins | sample RifGroA1_FD_68377 | JGI IMG/M metagenome (GOLD analysis project Ga0075623, IMG submission 68377) | Microgenomates (Woesebacteria) bacterium GW2011_GWA1_39_12
ATTATTTTTGGAAACTCTGGTTTCAACAGGTCTTCCTTGGTACCCGACTCCAACGGGTGAGTTTAGAATTTGGATCAAACTTCGTGCAACCAAAATGGAAGGAGGAACTGGAAAGTACTATTATTACCTTCCCAACGTGCCTTATGTAATGTACTTCCAAAATAGCGATGTTCCAGGCTGGCGTGGTTACGGACTTCACGGAACTTATTGGCATAATGATTTTGGAACTCAGAGAAGTCATGGTTGTGTAAATCTTCCGACGGAAATTGCTAAAGAGCTTTACTACTGGACATCTCCGGTCCTTCCCGAAGGGAAATCAACGGTTTACGCGGATGAGGGAAATCTGGGAACAAAGATAGTTATACATGAATGACCGACTCAGTTATCAGTTCTCTGATGTCAGTTGTCGGTTTACAGTTAGTCAGTTTGTCAGATTTCAGTTAACAGATAATCCGGTTAACCGGCAGACTGTTATCCGAAAACCGAAGTCTGAAAACCGATAACCGAATATTTTATGAATCCGGCAGTATTATCCAGCAGCACTTCAATAGTCATTGCCTTTCTGGCAAGTATTTTTATTTATATTATGTTTCTGGGGCTTTTGGTTTTGTGGCTTGTCGATGGAAGAATAAAAAAAGAACAAGTACTGCACGCACTGCTGGCAATAGGCTTGGTTTGGATTATCACCGAGGTTATAAAAAGTTTATTTCCTATTCCAAGGCCATTTTTAATGAATGGTTTTCCACCTTTAACCTTCACTATCCCACAGGATCATTCTTTTCCTTCTTTCCATGCTGCAGCTGCTTTCGCACTTTCAACGAGTATTTGGCTTCATGACAAAAGAATTGGTATGTGGTTTATCTTCTTTGCGGCATTTGTGGCTTGGGGAAGAATATTGGGAAATGTTCACTATCTGGGAGACGTGCTTGTCGGGGCTCTAATAGGAATAATAACAGCAAATGTTATTGAGAGGCTTCATTTAGGAAAGTTAGTGAAATAAACTATTGACAATTAGCAAACTAGACTGTAGACTGCTAAAATACGCTTTAATATATGAGAGAAGAAACTACTAAGATAATTTCAAACCCGGGAAAAACTTTCAGGCAAATTCCTGTTGTAGCAATTCGTGGATCGGTTATTTTTCCCCATACAGACGCGGTTCTTTCATTTGGTAGAAAGAAAAGCGTTGTTGCGGTAAATAATGCTTTTCAGGAGGATCGAGTGGTCGGCATCTTTACCCAAAAAGACTCAAGAATACCTGACCCCGGGTTTGAAGATTTGTACGAAATAGGAACAATAGCCACAATTACCCAAATGATGTCCACGGAAGGAGAAATCCATGCAGTGGTAAGGGGACAAGCAAGAATAAAGCTTATAGAGTTGGTTTCAACGGATCCGTATTTAGTAGCTAAAGTTGAAGAAATTCCGTCTATTAATGAGCAAGGGAGTGCGATTGAGGCTTTGGCAAATAAAGTTTCCGATCTTTTCAAAAAAGCAATCAATCTTGGGAAGAGTGCCGAAATAATGGCAGTAATGAGGCTTGTTTCAGGGAAAGTAGAACCCGAAGAATTGGCCGATCAGGTTGCCTCGCTTCTTGATATAAAAACTAAGGCCAAACAGGAACTTCTTGGAGTGATATCTTTGAAAACCCGACTCGAAAAAATTTTGGGCTTTCTTTCTCACGAAGTAAATGTACTAGAGTTGGAAAAATCTATTTCTTCCAAAACACAAAGACGTTTTGAAGATCAGATGAGGAAAGCGATGTTGAGAGAGAAGAAAAAGACTATAGAAGAAGAATTAGGTGAAATTGATGAGGGAGAGCTGTCAACCGATGAACTGAAAGAATATAAAACCAAGATCCAAAAGGCCGGTATGCCGAAGGATGTTCGGGAAAAAGCCGAAAAAGAGCTTAAAAAGCTGGTCCAGATGTCTCCCCATAACCCTGAAGGAGGCTACATTAGAAACTATCTTGATTGGTTGACAGACATGCCTTGGGATAAGGTTACCCCCAATAACGTATCCATAGACAAAGCAGCTAAAATCTTGGAAGACGATCACTACGGCATCAAAAAAGCTAAAGAGAGAATCTTAGAATATTTGGCCGTAATGCAGATAAAGAAGGATGGTGGGGCTAAAAGGAGTAAAAAGGCAGAACTTGATAAAGACGAATCCCAGCCTACAATTTTGTGTTTTATAGGCCCTCCCGGTGTTGGAAAAACTTCAATTGGAAAATCGATTGCACGAGCATTGGGCCGAAAGTTTGTACGAATGTCTCTCGGAGGTATCCGCGATGAAGCGGAAATTAGAGGCCACAGAAGAACATATGTTGGTGCACTTCCGGGACGAATTATTCAGGGAATAAAAAATGCAGGCACGAAAAACCCCGTTTTTATGCTGGACGAAATTGATAAAATTGGGATTGATTTTAGAGGTGATCCTTCTTCAGCACTTCTCGAAGCATTAGACTCAGAGCAAAATAAGGAATTTTCTGACCATTATTTGGAAGTTGCTTTTGATTTGTCGCAGGTTATGTTTATTTGTACGGGGAATGTCATTGAAAAAATTCCTGCTGCACTAAGGGACAGAATGGAGGTCATTCGTTTTCCCGGCTACACTCAGGACGAAAAGTATCATATAGCAAAAGGCTTTTTATGGCCAAAACAGCTAAGAATGCATGGATTGGAAAATAAAAAGTTATCGATTAGTAAAAAAGCAATGGACGAAGTTATTAATAGATATACTAGAGAAGCTGGAGTAAGAGATTTGGAACGAAATCTTGCAACTATTTTAAGAAAGATCGCCAGGCTTGTCGCCGAAGGCAAGAAATATCCAAAACAAATTAGTAATCTAGATGTTAGAAAATATCTTGGCCCCCAGAAATTCTCGTCTCTTATTGCTGAGAAAAAAGACGAAGTGGGTATGTCAACGGGTCTTGCAGTAACGGCGGCCGGAGGGGAAATTTTATTCATTGAAGTGGCGCTAATGCCGGGGGCCGGCAAACTTACCCTTACAGGGCAGCTTGGAGACGTAATGAAAGAGAGCGCAAAAGCCGCTTTTACTTGGGCAAAATCACACTGGCGCGAGCTTGGGTTAAAAGAAAATTTCGGTGCCAAACTCGACGTTCACATTCATGTCCCCGAAGGAGCGGTTCCGAAAGATGGTCCTTCTGCCGGAACGGCGATGACGGTAGCCCTAGTTTCTGCACTGACCGGAACTCCGGTTAAAAGAAATGTGGGAATGACAGGAGAAGTTACACTCAGGGGACGAGTCTTGGAAATAGGTGGAGTTAAGGAAAAGGTGATTGCGGGACATCGTGCAGGGTTAAAATGTATAGTTTTGCCAAAAGAAAATAAAAAGGATATGGAGGATATTCCGGAAAATGTGCAGAAAGATATAAAATTCATCTACGCGACAGAACTTTCTGAAGTACTCAAAGAAGCGCTTACCAAGTGGCCTTTGGTTCAAGTAAAAAAGAGAGAGGAAACTCTTCCTTATCGCCCCGCATTCTTGACTGTTAATAACTGAAAATTGTTTTTTTATTCCTTTTTAAGCTCGTCCTTAATATCTCTATATATTTGTGGCAAGCCGAGAGACATAGTATTGTGGTCGAAAGGTAATTCATTAATATTCTCAATCCCCAGTAGTTTGCAGGTTTTTCTGGCTATATCGACATTTACAATACTGTCTTCTGTTCCGAGATATATGGTAGTGTTTTCGTTTCTCCTTTTAACTACTTCTGGAATTTCACCCAATTCAAAAGCCCGCCTGTATTGTTCTCTAAGCTCATTTATTTTTGCAGGATCCTGAATCATTCCCGAAAATGGTTCTGAAGTAAAAATCTCATCTGCTTGAGTATGTGCAGCTATGACAACTTTCCTACGGAGTTCATTTTTGCCAACTACGCTATGCCATAACCCTACAATACCTCCCATTGAAGCACCTAAAAAAGTGCCTTGTTTGTCAGTTGATTCCTCCATATTATCTACGAGCATAATAGAAGCAGCTAAAGTGCCCTGTAAATTTTCCATCTTAGCAAAAGTTCTTGACATAGCGTTGCCTTCCAAACCTTCATAGTCTTTAGTATGACCGTGTGCAGTTATTACAATCACATTGAAATTTTCAAGCTCAGGCATTAAGACTCTAAGCAGCTCTGATTGTCGTCTCTGGTTTGTAACACCAGCAAAGTGGTGCCAATAGAAATTCGGTTTGTTAGGATCATATTGTCTTATTCCTGAACTTGTTCTACCGGATCTTAGAAGTCTTGCCTTAGCCACATATTTTTTACCTTTATGTTCAATTACTTGAATCCAGCTTGTTGGGTGAGGAATAAACTTACTTCCTTCTTCAGATTTTTTATAAAATTCAGTAAAAGGTTTAAGGTCTATTTCACCCGGCTCGTCGTCCCTAAACATACCTTCTTTGATAGTTTTCCGCCACAGTTTATTAGTCTTCTCAGCATTTTTTCTCTCGACGCGTACTGCCAGGTTGGGTTCTTGATTAGAATTTCCTTCTTCTAACATACCCGTATTATATCCTAAAGCTATGTAGGTTACAGTTAATTGTCTTTTAGCCTCAAGTCGGATAAAATACTCTTGCGGCCCCATCGTCTAGAGGCCTAGGACGGCAGGTTCTCATCCTGTAAACCCCGGTTCGACTCCGGGTGGGGTCACCGAGCTCAGCTCGGTGAATAGCCAGCTGAGCTGGCTCACTCTTCATTAAATTTGTTAAACTTTATTAATGTATTACGTATACATTCTTTTCTCCGAAAAGGACAAACAACTTTATACCGGTTTTACTCCAAACTTAAAATCGAGATTTAAGGCTCATACAAATGGTTTTGTCAAAGCTACAAAATTTAGAAGACCTGTGAAACTTATTTACTATGAAGCTTATTCAAGAGAATTAGATGCAAGAAGAAGAGAGAAGTATTTAAAAGGTGGAAATGGAAGAGATGTGATGAAAGTACAACTAAAGGAGATACTAAAAGAGTTAAATTACAAATATCTAAAAACTAACCGAGTCTAAATTTTATTAAGTAAGCAAATTTCTCCAAAATCTGAAGCTAAAATGGTTCGAGTCCGAGATGGGTGAATATATGTAAATCTATTTTAATGATAGATGAAGCTAAAAAGGTATTATATATTTATCTATATCAAAATCTTACGACATCTAATACATAGAAAGAGTCTTCATCCAAATAGTAATTATCTTTCTCGAGCCAAACTTTTAATCCATTTCTATCCATAACACTTTTGTCTATCTCTATACTGTCGTTACTGATATCTCTTAGTCTGATTTCTTTCTCCTTCCATAAACTATATCCGGAATATTTTCCTTCATAAATTTTCAATTCGTCTCCGTCGCTATACAAGCTTCCATTGGAACTATTTAACCATAAATAATAATATTTCCCTTCATATTTATAAAAAACATACATTCCTTCATGTTTTTTTAAAACTTCTTTGTATATGTTAGGATAGTCCCTTTTAAGAATCTCCGACCTTACTTCTCTAGTGTATGAATTGGGAGGGTCAGCTGATAGCCATTTGTTAATCTCATACTTAGAGTGCACTTTTAATTTATATTTTGAATTTTCAAGAATTTCTTCTCTTAAGTTAGTAAGATCAGTAACAATTTTCGTTAAATCAGCCGGGGGGTTAAACAAATTGTCAACGGAAAACGAAATTACTTTTGCTTCAGTGTCATTTATCAATATAAGGTTCGCATTAGTTTGATATTTATAGCCACTTTTATACTTATCTAGATCAAGCTTGGTAATTTTCTCTTTTAGCTCGTGAACTTTTTTATTGTCAATATTCCTTGGTAACACTTCATTTGTGTAATAATCTCTATAAAAATATGATTCGTCTTTACGAATGAACAACGTATCCCCGAACCCTTCTGTTTTGGATAATGCTACGATTATTGGAGAATCTCTTTTGATATTTTTTAATTTATCTTCAGGAGTGCAAAACTTTTCAACATTTGGAACCTTACTAATGTCCTCGAACACATCAGAAACAAATTCATTTAAAACAACGCCCCAACGACCAGATATTAGATTACCCGATTCTAAGCTAATATTCTTAAACTCTTGAGGTGTGCTTTCAGAGTAATACAGAAACCCTCCGGGTATGTTAACATATTCAAGATTTGATAAATTATCATTTTCTTCTTGTAAACTATAATCAAGTACTTCAAAAATAAACGGATTTAAGTCAACAATCCTACCCACAAAACCTCCGGGTAGTAATGGACATTCCAATTTGGAAACATTAAGTTTATTTTTTGTTAGAAAGCTTTTAGAGAAAAAACCTTTTGTATATAGAAAGATTGTTGTTGTAGTTATTAATAAGACTATTACTACAAATAATATTTCAATAAATCCTTTTTGGTTTCGCATTTATAATATTATTGTTCATGTCTAGTCGAGAATCAATTAACAATTAAAAATTAAAAATAAAGTAATTATGAGTGTCATCTGTTGCCATATTACTTAAATAGCTTTATTTCAATAATAAATTTATATATACATCTTTCAAATCTCTTAATGTGATTAAGAATTGAAATATCTTTTCGATCGAAATAAGCAGAGCTTAAGACTTCGTCAAAAGCAGAGCTTGGCCGAGTTGGACTCGGTAAAATAACCTTGGGTCGCTTCTTTTGAGTAAGATTTTATGGGTTTAACTTGATCCTCACTTCGGATATAATTCAAGCATGGGCCAAATTCCGAGAAATCTTCAGGGTGTTTTGTGGTCAACCCCCATTAACGAGTTAGACTTGGACAAGCACAAATCATATATTATTCATCAAATTTTAATGTATGGTGATTTCAGCCATATTCAATGGTTGTTTAATACTTATTCCAAAAAGCAAATAAAAAAAGTGTTTCTTGAAAAACCTCAAAAAATTTACACAAAACCTGCCTTAAACTATATTTCTAAATATATTTTGGAATTGAAAAATCATCCTTCTTTTAATAAATATGTCAGCACCATATATAAAAACTCTTGATAAAGACAGATTGGAGGTTTACAAAAAACTTTATGCGTTTTCTGATAAGTTTATATTGGCCGGTGGAACAGCTATTATGCTCCAGATTAATCATCGAAAATCTTACGATTTTGATTGTTTTTCCAACGTACCTCTTAATAAAAAACTTCTATTAAAAGTAAGGCAGACTTTTGGGGACGATATTAATGTACAGGTAGACAACTCAGACTTATTTTTGTTTATAACCTCCAATGGAGTAAAAATCGATTTCGTATATTTTCCATACACACCCACAACTGGTGTAATTAAGTCTAAGCCCATTTCTATGTTTGCTTTGGAAGATTTAGCTTCTAATAAAGCTTATGTTATAGGACGCCGTGCAACTTGGAGAGATTATGTTGACATCTTTTTTCTTATTAAAAAATTCACATTGGATTCAATCATTAAAAATAGCCAAAAAAAATTTAAGGGTGAATTCAGTGAAAAACTTTTTTTAGAGCAATTAGTATATTTTGATGATTTAGAAATAGTGCCAATTGATTTTTTACAAAGAACCTACACGAGTGAAGAGATAATGGAAGATTTACAGACAGCAGTTCATAAATATACTTCACTCAAGATCAGTAAAAAACTTACCAAATGATCAGATTTTTCTTGTAGAACAAAAGAAATGTATTATTGGACTGTTCGAAAGAAAATAACTTTGGGTCACAAACAAAGTTTATATCAAAATTCTCGTCCAAAACCCAAGTTCTGGTCCCATTAAATTATATTCCTGCTGATTATAAAGTATATTTTTGACAAAAGACTTTTCATAGGAATATAGTAATATTAACTTTATTTGATGTTTAAAACAAAGATAGCAAATTCATTTAATATAGATCTTTTTAAATTAAGATCATATAAATTATCAAAAATAATATCTTTGGCTTTTGTATTTACCTCACTTTTCGTTTTAGTTATAGTTGTTCAACAGAGGCAAGAAATAAGAAAAAAGGCACAAGAACTTCAACAAGAGACTTTAGATACTAATAATGAGATTCTAATTAGTTCCAACCAAATTGCTATTAAAATTAAAAAAGAATCTAAAGATAAAATAAAATCAGGTAATCCGGATGATACGGGCACACTCTCACTAAATAAAACCTTTAAAAATTATAAGGTTAAAAAATTCGAAAAAGTCTTTAAACAGGACAAAAATCAAGAAAGTTCAGATTTAGACTTGTGGTATGAGATCGAATTGGATATCGAAAATAAGAAAGTTAAAGCAAATGATAAAGAGGGTGAAAATATAAAAAAAATAATCTCAGAAATTTCCGCCAATGAAAATGTAGATAAAGCCGAACCAAATTATATTTATAAACTATTTCAGACTGCCACTCCAAATCCTACGCCCATCCCAAACACAACAAGAATTATTTCTCCGGTTGGGGGTGAAACTTGGTATCGTGGTGAAACACACACTATTTCCTGGGTAAAAGGGAATAATGAAAATCCAAGTTCTGCGAGTCTTCACTGTTATACAAATGACAATTTCGGTAATCCGATAAATGTTGGTGCTATTGATTATAACCTACCTACTAATAGTGCGAATCCTTCAGCTCCCAACACTTACTCATGGACCATTCCCACGTCAGGTCAAGCCAGTTGCCCTCCAGATAATCCCGAATCAAGAATTGGAGTTGTATTATGGGATGCGAATGGCAATATGGTATCTTCTGCGATAAGTGATATTTTGACAATAACCCAAGCTCCAACTCCTACGCCTGATGTCGCAAGAATATTATCCCCTTCGGGTGGCGAAACATGGCGTCGTGGTGAAACACACACTATTTCCTGGATTCGCGGTTCAGGAAATACCAATGCAAGTAGTGCAAGTTTATTTTGTTACACGACAGATGCAAATGGTAATCCCCAATATGTCGGAGCAATCGAATATAATCTTCCTACATCCAGTACAAATCCTTCAACGCCAAACACCTATTCCTGGCAAATTCCAACATCAGGAGCTTTCTCTTGTCCTTCAAGTAATCCTCCGACTATCATTGAAATGGGACTATTCGATACAGGCGGAAACAACATTGCTACTGCAAGAAGCGGCGTTTTGACAATATACCCGCAGTCTTATACTTTAACTCCTACACCAAGCTTTTTGGTTCCAAATGACCCTTACTATTTCTCTTCAAATTCATGGGGACAAGGTTATGAAGATATGTGGGGGCTAAAAAAGATAGATACTTCACATTCATGGTATAAAACAACTGGTTCTAAAGATATCGTTGTTGCAGTCATAGATACGGGAATGGATTATAACCATGAAGACTTGGGTGGAGTCGTCTGGGTAAACAGCGATGAAATTTCTGGAAATGGTATTGATGATGATCATAACGGATATATTGATGATGTCAATGGCTGGGATTATGCTACATTGCATTGGCCGAATTTTGGAGATAATGATCCGATGGACGATAACGGGCACGGAACACACGTTTCAGGCACAATCGGAGCAGTTGGAAATAATGGAAAAGGAATAGTTGGAATTAATTGGAAAGTAACCATAATGCCTATCAAGGTTTTGGATGATGGGGGTTTTGGTTATTCCATGAGAATTGCCCAAGCTCTTAAATATGCGGCGGATAATGGCGCTAAAATATCTTCTAATAGTTATGGAGGATTAGAAAGAAGTTTTTTAATAGATGATGCACTTAAATATGAATATGACAAGGGAATGATCATTATCGCTGCAGCAGGTAATTCAAAAGACGATGCCTTAAATTATCAACCTGCCAATTCCGATTATGTTATTACGGTTGGAGCATCTGATGCTAATGATTCCTTGGCTTCCTTTTCTAATTATGGAGAAAAAATAGATGTCGTTGCACCTGGTAAAGACATATTATCGACAAAATCGTCCCAAAACAACATTTGTTACGACGCGATTACAGTTGGATCGAATTATTGTAGATTGAACGGAACTTCAATGTCTACCCCTCACGTTACGGGATTAGCTGCATTGATACTTGCCTTTAATCCAAATTTAAATAATGAAGAAGTTCGACAAATTATCAGGCAGGGGGCTGATGATCTGGGAAGCACCGGTAAAGATTTTAATTTTGGATACGGGCGAATTAATGCAACAAAATCAATAAATTTAAGCTCGGAAAGACCTTTGACTCCAGTAATTACTTATCCTAAAAGCAGGTCTGAAGTAACTGGCCAAAGAACTCTTGTTATAAAGGGTGGTATTACAGGATCTAACTTTAAAAGCTATAAAATTGAATATGCAAAATATGATTATCGTCTTATTCCTCAGCAAGGCGGTTGGTTGAAACCCGATTTTAGAAGACCATCCAATTGGCAAACTTTTGGTCCCTATACAACTCTACCAACTGACGGAAACTTGTTATCTTTTGATCTAACACAAAGAGAGAGTGGTTTTTATTCATTTCGACTAATCGCCACCGATAACCAAGGAAGGAATTACTACTACCAGGTTAACGATATAAGGATCGATAAGGAACAGGTATCGGGTTGGCCAAAAGATTTTTATTGTCCATCGTGGAATGGTTGTCAAAACATATCTCCTGCCATATCGGATATAAATAATGACGGGCAAAAAGAAATAGTTATTATGGAATCAGTCTACAATAATGAAAACCTTCCCAATGCGATTAAGCTTCATGTTTTCAAGAAAAATGGTACTTATCTAACTGGTTTTCCGGTTAGTTTCAACGTAGAAACCGACTATGTTCATTATCCTTCTCCCCTTGCAGATGCAAATAATCCGGTAAGTATTGACGATATTGATAATGATGGGAAAAAAGAAATAATCCTAACGGTATTAAATAGTGGTTATTACAGGGAATTTATATACGTAATAAGAAGCGATGGAAAAATTAAATCAGGTTGGCCTAAGCTTTTTGAGGGTGTATCACCTACTCATGGTCAGGGCCACATTCCTGTGATTTCTGATTTGGATAAGGATGGAAAGAAGGAAATAGTTTTAATTGATGGTTCTAATAAACTCCAAGCGTTAAAACCCGACGGAAGTAATCTAGCCGGATTTCCCAAAACACCATTACCTAGTAATCTTGACCCTGGAGAATTTACTTCAGCAAACTTTTATGTCGGGCAGCTCTCTATTTTTGATATGGATAATGACGGGAAACAGGAAATTGCAGTAGGAAGACCAAGTTATATGTATCTACTTGATAATCAGGGGAATATACTTCCGGGGTGGCCGTATAAAGCACCTTTTATCAATAATTATCCGGTTAATTTTTATTCAACTCCATCTTTTGGAGATCTTGACGGAGACGGGAAAGCAGAGCTTATTGCAGTCGCTACATATAGAAATAACTATGGTTTAGGTTGCGTTAAGTACCCAGTTACTTGTCAAAGTCAAATATACGTTTGGAAAAAAGACGGAACATTAATTCCTGGTTGGCCAAGAAATGAAGGGCTTATATATGATAGTCCAAATGTTTATGGACCGTCTTTAGCTAATATGGATGGTGATGAAAAAGACGAGATTGTGACAGGGTTGGGTAAACTTTCTATTTATGACTTAGAAGGAAAGAAAAGCTTTAATCCCGAACCTGTAACTAATTTCCAACCTTCCTTAAGCGACATCGATGGCGATGGTAAGTTAGAAATGACAGCAGGTACTATGTGGAGTAATATATTTTCGATTATCAAACAAGATGGTTCTAATTATTGGAAAACTTCACTTTTCAATGTTCCGTTGGGTGGGGGTGTAATAGCAGACATGGATAATAACGGTTTTATGGAATTAAGTTTGGCTTCGGCAGAAGGTGAATTCTACAATTTCAGTAGTAAATTTAGAGTTTACCTTTGGGAAATTCCAAATTTAATTTCAACCAATTCACCTCGCTTTGAATGGAATATGTTTGGAAGGGATCCTTCACTAAGCGGAAGAGTTCCCAAGTATCCAAATGTCTTAAAGAGCACAGCTTCTAAGTCTTCAATATGGCCCATATCTTATACTGTTAGATTTAGCTGGGATTCAGTTGCTCCTAAAAATTCATCTTTATATATATTTCAAGGCAGTTGTAAAAGTGGAACATACGGTCCCGGAGATCTTCTATGGAGTCAACCCACGGGAGTAAATACAAGTTACGTTTATACTCCAATTCGAGCAAGAGTTGGTAATGTATACTGTGGTCAAATCTGGATCGATTTCAATAAAAATATTCCAGCTTCGAATGCAAGCAGTGTTACTATACAGTAATCCCAAATTATCATTCAGGAATTTCGTTTTTTTTGATTTGAAAGCAAATGACTTTTGGGTCGCTTTACTCCTCTTTCTCCAATAATTTTTCTTCGTATATAAGGTACTGAAGGACGGAGAGGATTATTAGGTTCAGTAGAAGTCCCGTTATTGCAGAAAGTTGTTCTTCGATAAACCTGAAAAACTGTGTCAGGAAAATCGAAATAAGAATAGCCAACTTGAACATTTCATAGGCTCGTTTTCTGGATTTTCTGTAACTTAAAAAATAAACTCCTATTAGTACAAACAGTCCCGAAACTAAGGAGAATATTAACTGTCCCCACTCCGAAAAAGATTGAACTTTGGAAAAGTCATAAAAAGCTTTTATAAAATTTATTATTGAAGCTATTACAAAGAAGGTTATTATAAAAATTGCAAAACGGGGTGAGTGTATAAATTTAAGATAAATCTTTTTAGCGAATAATCTTACCTGATGAAAAATGTTGGGCTTTTTGGAAGGCAATGCGACAGAGTCTTGTAATACATTAAGCATGGCTTTGACTATTGGATTTTCGATATCACTTTTGTGAAAGTAAGAAAGCGCGGATCTCTTTTCTTTTTCGTCAAGATCATGTATTAATGCCTGTTTTGTGGTTTCAATGGCATTGACGGCATACTCGTCTTTGGTGAATTTGAAGTACTTTTCGACTGCCCGAGCCGCGAGAAAAAGAAGGACAAATATGACGTAAATAATCCCTATTGTCGGCCTATAAAAATAGTTATTGTCGCTGGTGATAAATTTTCCAAGCTCATCTAAAAATGCGCCGAAACCAATTCCTCCAACAATTGATGCGAAGTATTTAACCTCCTTGTTAAGAAAAATAAAAAGGCTTAAAAGAGCAACTATCATCAGAAACCCTCCCCAAAGCATATGCGCAATGTGGAAATTCTGCCCTCCTAGTTGTGGATAGCTAGTGAGACTCAAAAATGTGCGGATTATGAGAGTCGACGCAACTCCCGAAATCAGAAAATATTCTATAAAATCTCCGGCTTCAATATCGCGGGGTGGATAATGAATCTTACCAATATGCATAATCTTAATTATCTCAAACAAAGAGAATAATCATCCCCAAAAGATGAAATATTCTCAAGAATAAGGCAAAAAGCGAAGCTTGACAAATGGGAATGTAATCATTACACTTTCGAGAAGTATTAAATTCAAAATGTTGATATCCCCCGTTCTTATTTGTTTCGCCCAAATTACCAATAAGGTTAATGGGTGATTTGTTGGGGAGATAGTTAAAAAAAAGTAAATTTTCCTCCGACAAATACCAAAACAATCGGGGGAATAAGGCGGGTAGACTGAATTATGAACGGAAATAACAAAATTCAGATTACAAAGGAGGGCTTGGAAACTTTAAAGCGAGAACTCGAACAACTTTCGGAGGTTAAAAGGCCGAAAGTAGTCGAGAGGCTTTCCAATGCCAGAAATCAGGGAGATTTGACCGAAAATACCGATTATCACAATGCCAAAGACGAACTTGAATTTTTAGACGGAAGAATTGATGAGCTTTCGGGAGTACTGAAAAATGCGGAAGTTATTTCGAATGGGAAACCGGGTAGTGGGGTTGGTTTGGGAACAAGAGTAACAGTTAAGTCGAATGGCGCAACCCATACTTTTCATATCGTTGGCGATTGGGAAGCAGACCCTGGAGAGAAAAAGATTTCACACACATCTCCTCTTGGTCACGCGCTGATAGGAAAGAATATTGGTGACAAAGTCGAAGTCGAAGCCCCGGCTGGAAAAGTTATCTACGAAATTTTGTCAATAGAGTAGCAATCTCAAAAATTTATCGAATAATACAGGCTTGTGGTGAATGTGTGCTAGAGGTAAAATTTCCTCAATATGTATTGGGTGGATAAAGTAGCAAAAGAGATTTTAGAATCCGGCAAATATATTCCATATTGGGTAGATGATATGAAAACTCCTTCAGGATTCGCCCATATTGGAGCATTAAGGGGTCCAGTAATACACAGTCTAATCTATCGAGCTCTTCGGGATTTAAGTAAAGAGGCAAAGTTAACCTTTGTGATAAATGATTTTGATCCCGCGGACGAATTGCCTCCGGAATTTAAAGAGAAGTATAAAGATTATTTAGGTTTTCCTTTAAGAAAAATTCCATCACCCGATTCAAAATATGACAGTCTTGGTACTTTAATTGCTGAGGATTTCAAGAAAGTTCAACTTGATCTGGGAGTAGAAGCAGAATTTTTGTCTTCTTATGAAATGTATAGAGGGGGCAGGTTTGACGGGGTAATCAAAGAAGCACTCGACAATGCAGAAAAAATTCAAGATATTTATCAAAAGGTAAGCGGCAGTAAAAAAAGAGAGAAAGGATGGCTTCCTTTTCAGGTGGAATGCGAAAAGTGCGGAAAACTCGGTACCACCAGGGTTTTTGCTTGGGACGGAAAACAAGTTTCTTATAAATGTGAGCCTGATCTTGTAGTTTGGGCACAAGGTTGCGGATATGAGGGGAAAATAACCCCATTTGGTGGGACCGGAAAATTACCATGGAAAGTGGATTGGGCAGCCCACTGGAAAGTTATTGGAGTAACCATAGAAGGAGCCGGAAAAGACCATGCTTCTGCGGGTGGTTCCTATGATATCGCAATGGCTTTATGCAGAGAAGTTTTTAATTATCCGGAGCCTTATAAGCTTCCCTATGAATGGTTTATAGTCGGGGGTAGAAAAATGTCTTCATCAAAAGGAATTGGTTTTAAAGCTCACGATATCACAAGTATCTTTCCCCCAGCATTGGCCAGGTTTCTCTTTGTTCGGACTGATTATCGTGAATCAATCGAGTTTAATCCAGTCGGAACAATGGTAATTTCCGATATTTTTGACGATTACGATAAATGTTGGCAGGCATATAATAACGACTCGGATCCTAATTTGAGTAGGGTTTTTGTATTGTCACAGATAAAAGACATATCTCAAAGAAAAAAGATTTTTCTTCCAAGATTCAGAGACGTAGCGAATTATTTACAGCTGGCAGAAAATCTTCAGGAAAAATTTGAAGAAATTAAGGGAGAAAAGCTGAATGAATATGAATTGAAGATACTCAGTGAGCGGGAAAAATATGCAAAGATTTGGTTGGAAAAATATGCTTCTAATGATTTTAAACTGGTTTTTTCAGAAAAATTATCTGAAGGAGCTAAAAAACTTGATGTTAAGCAAAAGGAATATTTAAGTAAGATTATTGATTTAATAAATAAATCTGATAGGCCAGAGGAATTACAGCTGTCTTTATATAATTTATCCAAAGAAATTAAACTAGATTCCAAAAAGGCATTTTCTGCTATCTATCAAACTTTCATTGGTAAAGATCATGGCCCGCGTGCAGCTTGGTTTTTATTAAGCCATCCTAAGGAGAAAGTTATAAAAAGATTAAAAGAGGTGAGCAAAGCATGACCAGAGATAAAGCATTGAAACTTCTTCATGAGCATATGGAGAATCAGAATTTGAGGAGGCATTGTTATGCAGTGGAAGCTGTGATGCGGGCTTTATATAAACGGTTAGAGGATCACAAACAGACGCAAGAAGAGGAAGACAAATGGGGAATTATCGGACTTTTGCACGACGGAGACTATGAGGAAACTAAGGCTACTCCTGAACTTCATACTTTAAGAATGGTTGAATGGCTCAAGAAAGAAGAAGTTAGAGATCAAGAGATATTAGAAGCAATTTTGTCGCACAATTATGCACACACAGGTCAAAACCCTCCCAAAAATAACCTTGAGTGGTCTTTGTACTGCTGCGACGAATTAACCGGAATGATTGTTGCGGTAGCTCTTGTTAAGCCGAATAAAACCTTAGCCGAGGTAACTGCTGATTCGGTTTTGCATAAGTGGGATCAGAGATCTTTTGCGGCGGGCGTTAAAAGAGAACAAATTGAAGAATGTGAATCTCGACTTGGAATTCCACTTCGGGAGTTTATCGAAATCGCGCTTTCCGCAATGCAGGGGATACATGAAGAACTAGGATTATAATTTAGTATGATATATCATACTAAACAATAAGTGGTTGACAGATTAATTATCTTTTTTTAAAATACATAACAGTTAACAATTTACAAAAGCGTTATTAGGTGACTTCCAATCACTGAGCTTCTTGGGGTAGAAAACCAAGACGTATAATCTACGTAACGGATAAATTAAGTAAACTACATTCAGTTCACATGAACGTAGTAAAAGTTAAGCTGGCACCTTCCTTCAGGAGCGTAACTTCACATGAATATTACATAGAAAATTCAAAACGTTTTAATTAGTTATGTTTTGAATTTTATATCGATAAATTGGTAGTATATGCTCAAATTAGCAGAAATCTTACTGCTAATTTGAAAAGGTATCGATGGAAGAAGATTTAATTGAATTTACTAAAATAACCGAGCAAAAACTCACACGAGGTATTTCGAGAATTATTGTTGTTCGACATGCAGAAAGTGTGGCAAATACAAGAGGTATCTATCAAGGTCAGACCTATGATACAGATCTCTCCCCTCTTGGTAAAAAACAAGCAGAAGCTCTTGCCCGAAAACTTGAAGGCTTGGGGATCAGTAGAATAATTTCGAGCCCTTTGAAAAGGACGTATCAAACTGCCCTTGAAGTATCCAGAATCTGTGACTGTCCTATTGAAGTTAGCGATTTAATAATAGAAACAAACCATGGAGAATGGGAGGGAAAAAATAAACATTTGGTGAAAGAACTTTATCCCGAAATCTATGATACTTGGCTAACAAAACCCAGTCAGGCTATTTTTCCGGGAGGGGAGGCATTTGTCGATATGCTTCAGAGAATTCAGGCGTTTTTGGATAATGTTATGCTTACGGAAAATACACTTATTATTACTCACGATAACGTTGTCAGAATTTTGGTAACATTGGCAAACGGCTGGACACTCGATGAAATTTGGACGCACAATATCGAACCCGCAGCCCTTAATTTTTTTGAATTAAATAAAGTAGGCGGAAAAATTAAATTAAAGGTTTTAGAATTAAATAACAATAAACATTTAGAGAGTTTAAGATCCAATATAAAAAAGCATGCACTTTAGACTATAATAAAAATATGCTGGATATAAAATATATTCGAGAAAATTCTGAAGAGGTTAAAAGGGGAGTTGCTGATAAGCAGCTCGATCCTAAGTTAGTTGATGTTGTATTGGAAGCGGATAAAAAGTGGAGAGAGTTTTTGCAAAAAGTTGAAGAATTTCGTAAGGAGAGAAATTTGGCAGCAAAGGAAAAGAATATTGAAAAAGGTAAGAAAATTAAAGGTGAACTTCAGAGTTTGGAAATTCAACTTAAAAAGTCGGAACAGCAACAGAAAGAAGCTTTGGCAAAGATTCCCAATATTCCAAGCGCAGACGTAAAAGTCGGGAAAGACGAATCAGAGAATGAAATTGTTCGAAAGTGGGGTGAACCGAGAAAGTTCGATTTTGGATTCAAGCCCTTTTGGCAATTGGGAGAGGAATTGGGAATAATAGATACCGAAAGAGCAGCTAAAGTTTCGGGGACAAGATTTTTTTATTTGAAAGACGATGGGGTTTTGCTTGACCAATCCATAGTTCAATTTGCTCTAGAAACTTTGACAAAAGAAGGTTTTACTCCAATTATTCCACCAGTTCTTATTAAAAAAGAAATGATGGCGGGCATGGGCTATCTAGAACATGGCGGGGAAGAAGATATGTATGTTTTATTATTCTAGGCCAGATATAAAAAAAGCCATATTTGAATTTTCAAAGAATAGAGAAATTTTGGTTTCTTTCCCTCCGAAAACAGGACGAAAGCACCGGTAATGCTTCCATTACCTATATCAATAAGTAGAGAGACTCCTTCCTTTTTCCTTCCTAAAAAAGATAAGAACGACATGCGTCTATTTTAGCATAAATTTTTACTTCCTGAGTCTTGAAGAAAATTTTTTGCAGGCGTTGGGTATACCTTATGAGGTTTCTAAGATGTGTAGCGGGGATCTTGGTATTCCGGCTGCGAGGAAATACGACCTTAATGGTTGGTTTCCGTCAGAGAGTAAGTACAGAGAGTTGACCTCCACGTCAACCTGCACCGACTTTCAAGCGAGGGGATTGGACATTAGATACCAAGATAAAAGGATAACTAAATATGTTCATATGCTTAACGGAACTGCTTTTTCTCAACGACCAATTCTAGCAATTCTCGAAAATTATCAGCAGGAAGACGGGTCGGTCGTAGTCCCGGAAGTTTTGAGAAAGTGGATGGGGAAGGATAAAATCGTAAAAAATGAGTAAACCTCTTTATCTTTATCACGCTTCGTCCCATTGTGATTTAAAAATAATTGAACCTCGAAAAAATACTGCTCCGGAAGGATTTAAAAAAGGTCCTGTCGTTTTTGCAACAGACAGCTTCCCTTTTTCAACACAGTTTTTAGTTCAGCACGATGATTCGTGGGCAAACGGCGGAGCGTTCGGAAATATCTACTTCTTTGTAATAAGCAATCGCAAACGATTCAAAAAAGCCGATAGAGGAGGATGTGTTTACTTAATTCTTTCCGATACTTTTATAAATTACAATAAACGGGAATGGTTTACCAGAAAATCTGTTAAAGCAAGTGGGAAAGTTTATTTCTCTTCAGGATTGGATGCAATGATAATAACCAAAGTTCAAGTTTATTTTGTAAAACCCAAAGTATATGAGGAAATCGAAAATGCTAAGGATCACGGTGTTTCGATTTTAAATAGTTTGAAATCAGAAAATGAAAAAAGAGGACTGAAAGTTAAAAAACTTGAATTTTACAGAGGGTCAAAAAAGTTAATTTAGCAAATGAATGAGTAATATTGAGGCCACCGCATCTTTTTATATAAGTCAGGTCTGCTCTGCAAACGGCCGTTGTGTTCACGCGCTTTCAAAACCGGGAATTTTCGGAGTGAAGCATGAGTGTATGCAGAAGCACCCTTGGGAAGTTGTTGAAGCTCTAAATGAAGATGGGTGTAATGCTGCCAGAATTCCAAGATCAATGGGAAGAGGGGTGGTTTTTCAGGAGGGAACGATGACACTAACAGGCTTTGTGCCTGACGGTGCTGTAAACAGTTCTTCAGGTTGAAAAGCCTTGTATAATTTCTGTATCGTGAGGGATAGAGAGCATTTTGTAGTTAAATCATGGAGAGTACTGACTGCTCTGACTCTGGTGGGTGGAGTTGTATTACCCGCTTGTGGATCTCGTGAAACTCGAACACTTGAGAGTACTACAACTCTAACAACTGAACATACTCCTTTACCAACAGAAACCCCGATCCCTTCTCGCACGCCGACTTCAACTTTAACCCCGACACCTACGCCTGATTGGGAAAGTATTAATAAAACTTCAATAGAAACTGCACTTGATGGAGAAACAATTACACTAAGACAGATAGCTTTTAATCGAGTAATGGTTTTACATCCACCTGGAATAAAAGATTTAGTGTATGGCGCTTTGACAAATGAGAAAGGAGAAACTCAGGTGCTTTTTGAGAATTTTGACTGCGAGTTTATCGGATTGAGGGACAAAGGACAACTTGGAGAAAAAGAAAAAGTTGGTACTCTGCTTTTGCCTGCAGATGCATGGGACGTGAGTAAAGTACTTTTTGATGAGGTTCGAGTTAAAAAAACTTCCGAATTGCCGGGAGATGTAGAAGTATTCGAAAGCGAATCTTTTGTCTTGAGTGGGGAAGAAACCATTTGTCCTGAAGTTCCGGTTGTAAAACCAGCAACAGATTTTGCAAGAAGAATGTACGACCAAGCAAAGGAAATTGCGGTTGAGCTATTTAATAGACTTTCGCAAGCTAAATTGACCCCTTATCCTAACCCTTAAGGACAGTATTTGAATTTTAAAATATTGTTTCTATTGGTTGTTAATCTTTTTGAAAATATCTCATTTCGACGAAATCCAGTGCTTCTTGTACTGTGGGAGTATTTCCAACCAAATTTCTAGCGTCATTTAGATTTACCCACCTAGCTTCATGGAATTCCTCGTGTAGTAATTCAGGGTCAACTTCAAAGTCTTCATTGTTAACCCTTACAAAGTACCACACATCATAGTGTCTCCTGCAAACCTTCCATTGTTTTGGATTTTCTATTTCTGTAATTGTCAAAAATTCAGGTTCACCAATATCGTTTGCTTTCATTTGTATTCCCCATTCTTCCTGAATTTCTCTTTCTAGAGTCTGTTCTATTAGTTCACCCTTATCAACATGCCCACCATGCGGAATCCATCTATCGGATTTTTTATGATGCCCTATGTAAACCATACTTTTACTAATATCTATTGCCATTACGAAAACCGCTACATGAGTTAATTGTCTCTCATCTCTTGTCAATAATTCGTTTTGCAACCTCTCGATAAATTTCAATCGAACTTCTTCTCTGCCAATTTCTATGCTTGCCAATTTTTTTAATTGAGTTGCTAATTCTTTACTCATATTATTTCCAGTATTTTTTATTCTTCAACTTTTCAGGCAATAAACTTTCTTTGGTGTATTTATCGTAGTCTTTGCCGTAACCTAAGTCTTTCATTAGCTTTGTCGGAGCGTTTCGGATTTGCATCGGGACGGGTAAATTTCCGAATTTGCGGACATCTTCCAAAGCGCTCATGTATGCGTTATAAGCTGAACGGTCTTTTTTTGCCAAAGCAAGATAAACAACACCGGCGGCCAGGTTTTCCTGACATTCAGGGTATCCTACGGTCTCACAAGCTCTGAAAACTGCATTTGCCACTACTAATGCGGTAGGGGAAGCAACATCCTCCGAAGCGAATACAACCATGCGTCTGGCGATATATAAAGGATCCTGCCCCGCCTCTACCATTCGGGCAAGATAATAGAGCGCGGCGTTGACATCACTTGCCCGCATTGATTTGATAAAAGCCGAAATTACGTTATAAAATTCTTCTCCTTGCTTATCGAAAGAAAGTTGGCGACGTTGGAGAGAAGTCTCAATGTGTTCAGTGGACAGTGTGCGGCGTTCTGTGAGGTTTGAGGCAATTTCGAGGACATTGAGGAGAACTCTGGCATCCCCGTTTGAGGATTCGAGGAGAAATCTTTTTGCCTTTTTATCTATTTTAACTTTTAATTCTTTGAGACCTCGTTTTAGTATTTCAACCAATTCTTTTTCAGAAAGCTGCTTAAGCACAAGTACTCTGGTGCGGGACAGAAGAGGTCCGATTACTTCGAAAGAAGGATTCTCGGTAGTAGCACCGATAAAAATGATTTCCCCTCTTTCAACATGAGGTAGAAGCTTGTCTTGTTGGGCTTTATTGAAACGGTGTATCTCATCGATAAATACGATCGGAGAATTTTGCAGGGTCGTACCCTGCAAAGCCTGGCGTTTAAAGGGTAGCCCCTGAAAGTTGGTTTTTGGACGAATGCTTTTTCGACCCGCAATGATTTTTTGAATATCTTTACTGGATGTATTGACCGCAGAGAATTCATAAAATTCACGCTTTAATTCATTTGCAATAATTCTTGCCAGAGTTGTTTTGCCGCTTCCCGGAGGTCCCCAGAAGACAAGAGAGGGGAAGAATCCTGATTTGCTTGCGTTTTCCAAAAGTTTACTAATTATTCCGCTGCGCCCTGCCGTAGCTTTATGCGAAGGCAGGTTTTTTCCCACCAAGTGTTCTTGCCCGACGAACTCGTTCAGATTTTTAGGCCTTATTTTTTCCGGGAGAGGGATGTTTTGCATTTCTTCTATTTTAGACCAAATAAAATCCGAATCAATCGGTTAAAAATACGGATATATTTATGATCTAAGATTGAGGTAAAATTGGTTTATGGTTAAAAAGCTAAAACTCCCCAAATTCGAAGTTTCGCCAATCAAAAGGTTTATTCTTACATATAAGAGAGTCTTTTCGATTGTCTATAAAGTAAATCCTCGCCTTTTAATATCCGTTACGATTATAAACGGCTTTTGGGGTTTAACAAACCTTCCAGTACTTTATATAAATAAAACTCTTATTGATGTAGTTATAGGAAGCATTGGTTTGTCTGATTTGTCAACTCCGCTTAAAACAATAAGTCTTCTGATTTTTTTTAGGGCATTAGTAGAATTTGCCAGAGCGGCAACTTCAAATATTAATTCATTCCTGACTCGGGCTATGGGTGAACAGCTTACAGCCTATTTAGAAAGAGTAGGAGGAGTAAAGCTTAATACTCTTGATATTCCGCTTGTCGAGTCTCCGAATTTTCAGGATAAATATAAAAAGATTGAAAGGGAGGCAAATAACCGACTATGGGGGATGATAGAACCGCTTTCGGATATACCGAATGCAATTTTTACGATTATATCAGGAGTACTACCGCTCATAACTTTTAATCCTTGGATATCAGTAGTAGTTCTGGTTGTGACCCTGCCGGATATCATAATAAATGCCCGTATAGCCAAAAAAGATTATGAAGCTATTCAAGTGCTTAACCCCAAGTGGAGACTTTGGGGCTGGATCCATTGGCATATGGTAGATACAAAACAATTTTATGAGAATAAAATTCTGGGAAATGTTGAATACCTAGCACGGAAACTTTTTGATGTGCAGAAGGAAATCGTTGAGTTTCAATATAAGAGAAGAAAAAGAAGAGCAACAGCCCGTACTTTTGCTTCTATTCCCGGATATATTTTGTCCATGGTTCTAAATATTTATTTCTTTGCTCTTGCACTTCTTGGAAGAGTCACTTTGGGAACTGCACAGCTACTTTATCAAGCTACAAACACATTGTCTTTGGGTTTTTCAACTTTCCTTAATGATGCCGTAAATATTTATGAGAATTATCTGTTTGTTTCCGATTTAACTTGGTTTTTGGAACTCAAAGCCGAATTGGTCGGCGGACAAAAACAGCCTTCCTTGAATTTTTCTAAAGGAATAGAGTTTAAAGATGTTTGGTTTAAATATCCGAATGCCAAAACATGGGTTTTAAAAGGGGTGAGTTTTGAAATCGGTCCCAAAGAAAACCTTGCATTGGTGGGTGAGAATGGAGCAGGAAAAACTACGATGATTAAGCTTCTGTCAGGTTTCTATAAACCCAATAAGGGTGAAGTTTTGGTTAACGGGGTAAATATTTTTGATTATGACCAAGCGAAATACCGGCAGCTTTTGGGTGTTCTCTTCCAGGATTTCAGCTGGTATCCGTTTACTGCTAGAGAAAGTATAGGAATCGGGAGCGTTGATAAAATTAAAAGAAGAGAAGAGATTAAGAAGTATGCGAAATTAACGGGTGTAGACGAGTTTATTGAAAGTTTACCTTTAAAGTATGAAAACCCGCTATCCAAGGAGTTTGAAAAAGGTGTTGAACCATCGAAAGGTCAATGGCAAAGAATTGCATTGTCAAGGATACTTTTTAGAGATTCCAAAATATTAGTTTTGGATGAGCCAACAAGTAACGTTGATCCCAAAGCTGAAGAAGAAATTTTCGAAAAGATTATCGAGTTAGCTAGGGAAAAAATCTTGATTTTAATTTCCCACAGATTCTCGACCGTCAGGATGGCAGATAAGATTCTTTTGATTGATGGAGGGAAAATATGGGAGCAAGGGACACATCAAGAGTTGATGAATAGAGACAGTGAGTACGCGCACCTTTTTAAACTTCAGGCGAAAGGATATCAATAATGGGGAAATTGGCTGATTTCTTGACAGGAACACAAGTTTTGGAAGAAGTTATCTCTCCTATTAATGGGAAGATAACTGTTATCAGAAGTTTGGCTTTCGGAACTTATATTTCGGTTGGGGGATTGACGCAATCAGGAGGGGTTCTTAAGAATATTTGGCGCAAAAGCTTACGCCAAATACAAAGGACAAACAACAGAGCGCAAAGGTGTTTGATTTTAGGGTTGGGAGGAGGGACTGCGGCAAAGTTGGTTAGTGAACTTTGGCCCGCTTCGCAGCGAGGCGAGCCCTCTTCAAAAATTACAGGGGTCGATTTAGACCCGAAAATGGTAGAAATGGGGAAAAAGTATTTGGGGTTGGATGACGACGCTATCAACGTGGTTATAGGTGATGCTTACGATTTTCTTACTGATCACCGACCACTGACCACCGACCACTTCGATCTTATTCTTGTTGACTTATACGTTGGCGATGAATTTCCAAAAAAATTCGAATCAGAAAATTTCTTACGTTCTTCAAGGAGTATCCTTGCAGAAGGCGGGTTTGTGGTTTTTAACAGGCTTTATTCGGGAGATAAAAGATCCTCTGCAGTAAAATTCGGCAATAAACTTGAAAAAATTTTCAAAAAAGTAGAAATCGTCTACCCTGAGGCAAATGTAATGTTTATTTGCAGAAATTAGATTTACTATTATCACTCCTGGTGTTTGTTTGCTACAATTGAAGCTGAGGTGTAAAATTTTAGGGTTGTCTTTAAATTATGTTAAAGCTATTTTCAAAATTTTTGGATTTAAATCAAAGAGAAATTGATCGTTTGGCAAGCATTACTGATAAGATAAATGCCTTTGATGAAAAAACTAAAAAATTAAAAAACGAGAATTTTGCAGAAAAAACCAGGGATCTTAAAAAACGGATAGAAAAAGGTGAAAAATTGGAAGATTTGCTTCCTGAAGCCTTTGCACTTGCCCGAGAGGCTAGCTGGCGAGCAATAGGACTTAAGCCTTATGACGTTCAGTTGATGGCAGGAATTTCTCTTTTTGAGGGCAAGGTTGTTGAGCAAAAAACAGGTGAGGGCAAAACCTTATCTGCAGTTCCCGCACTTTATCTTCATGCACTTTCCGGTAAGGGAGCGCACTTAGTTACGGTTAACGATTATTTAGCCCGTCGTGATTCTGGTTGGAACGGACCAATCTTTCATCTTCTCGGTCTTACAACCGGTTCTATTATTCAAGAAGGGAAGTCGTATGTTTATGATCCCGAGTTTAACGATACAAGCCATGGGGACGAACGTTTGGCCCATCTCAAACCTGCCGAAAGAAAAGCTGCTTACAATGCCGATATTACATACGGAACCAATAATGAGTTCGGATTCGATTATCTTCGGGACAACATGGTCCAAAGTTTAATGTCGCAGCGCGGACCCGCCTCGACTCGTGATGGCGAGCCGATGCGAGGCGGGCACTATTTTGCCATTGTCGATGAGGTGGACTCGATTTTGATTGATGAGGCCAGAACCCCTCTTATTATTTCAGCTCCTGATACTGAACCGACGGATAAATATTACAAGTTTGCTTCCATGGTAGAAAAACTGAATCCTGATACAGATTTTTCAATTGACGAAAAGGTGAGGAGTGCAACTCTTACCGAGCACGGGATAACAAGGGTTGAAAAGATTTTGGGTGTTGAGAATTTATACGAGAAAGACTGGGAAATAATTCATCATATTGAGAACGCTCTAAGGGCAAAAACCTTGTATCTTCAGGACAGAGATTATGTGGTGAAAGAGGGGCAAGTGACAATTGTTGACGAATTTACTGGACGACTTATGTTTGGGCGGCGCTGGAGCGATGGTTTGCACCAGGCAGTCGAAGCCAAAGAACAAGTTAAAATACAGCAGGAAAGTAAGACTCTGGCGACAATTTCTTTTCAAAACTATTTCAGAATGTATGAAGTGTTGGGGGGTATGACTGGTACGGCTGCAACAGAAGCAGAAGAGTTTAAAAAGATTTATGACTTGGATGTTGTTGTGATCCCGACTCATAGGCAAATGATCCGGAAAGATCATTCCGACGTCATTTATAAGACGGTCAGGGCGAAATACGGTGCCGTTGTTAATGAAATTATTGAAAGACACCAAAAAGGCCAACCGATTTTGGTCGGAACAACGTCTATTGAGAAAAATGAAATAATAAGTGACTACCTCAAACGTAAAAAAGTTCCCCACAATATTCTTAATGCCAAAAATCACGAAAAAGAGGCAACAATAATTGCTGATGCCGGCAAACCTGGTGGTGTTACGGTTGCAACAAATATGGCCGGGCGAGGAGTTGATGTAGTTTTAGGCGGTTCTGTTCCTGATCGACCTGAAGGAATTTCGAGTGAGAAATTTAAAAAAACAAAAGAATATAAAAATTGGGAGGAATGTCATGAGAAAGTAGTCAAGGCAGGAGGGCTCCATGTTATCGGGACCGAGCGCCATGAATCAAGACGGATTGATAATCAGCTTCGGGGTCGGTCGGGTCGTCAAGGTGATCCGGGCTCGTCAAGATTTTATCTTTCTTTGGAGGACGATTTAATGAGGATTTTTGGAGGAGAAAAAATTTCTTCTATCATGGATAGATTATCACTTCCTGAGGATCAGCCTATTGAAAATAAACTGATTAGTCGCTCGATAGAGCAAGCTCAGGTAAAAGTCGAAGGTTTTCATTTCGACGCAAGGAAAAATCTTGTTGAATACGATAATGTAATAAACCAGCAAAGAGAGATAATTTATAAGTTGCGTGCCAAGGTTTTGGAAGTGAAAGATGTAAAAAATGAAATCTTGGAAAAATTGGGAAATCAGATTGATAATATACTTCTATTGTCCTCGCCCCAGCCAGAGGCTGGTCGTCCACAGGATGCGGTTGATTATGAAAAGGTATTAGTACATCTTATGGAAATTGTGCCTTTTGATGATGCTTCCATGAAGAGGCTTGAGAGTCAGCTGAAAAAGCTGGATGGTAAGGAAAATATTAGATCCTTTTTGGTCAAAGTAGTTGATGATATTTACGAAAGTCGCGAGAAGGACTTGGGAGATGTAATGCGGGGGATCGAAAAATTTGCTTATCTTGGGTCTATTGATAAACACTGGATTGAACACATAGATCATTTAGACGGTTTACGCGAGGGGGTAAGGCTTCGAGCTTACGGACAACGAGATCCTCTGGTTGAATTTAAAAACGAAGCATTCGGACTTTTTGAAGGTTTAATTGATCGAATTGATGGAGAGCTTGCGCGGAGAATATTCAGAATCGGTGTTATGCAGCAACCCATATCTGAGATTCCTGTTGCCCAGGCAACAACCAATGTTGACACTTTGGATCAAACCGGCTTGATGGATACGCCTACTCCTGAATTGGGTGCGGAAGGGGGATCTAAAGCGTTTGCTCGTCAACAAGAACCCGCCTCTGCTAACGCTACGGCGAGGCGAGGAAAAATTGGCCGCAACGACCCCTGTTGGTGCGGAAGCGGAAAGAAATGGAAACGTTGTCATTATCCACAATATGGCTAATTACCCAAGGTGTGAATAGAAAATCACCTCTAAGGTGTGATATATAATAATATTCAAACATGTCTTTATCGATCGATACCGTTGAAAAATCAAGATTTGGGAAAAAATTTGTAAAACCACTGTATGATTCATATTGTTTTTCAAATATTCCAAATACCATTCAGTCACTACTTGGAGTGACGAAAAATACAGGACTTCCGGGAGATACATTACCTTCAGGAAAGTACAAGGAATACGAGAAGGTGGTATTCCTTTTCATAGACGCTTTCGGTTGGAAATTTTTTGATAAATATAAAAATAAATATCCGGCTTTACAAAGATTTATAAATAAAGGAGTTGTTTCCAAAATTACTTCACAATTTCCATCAACAACTGCGGTTCAAGTCACCTCAATAAATACCGGCTTACCTGTTGGCGAAAGCGGGGTTTACGAATGGTTTTATTATGAGCCGAAACTGGATTCCGTTATAGCTCCCCTTCTTTTTTCTTACGCAAAAGATAAAGAAAGAGGGACACTGGAGCCGACTGGTATTGATCCTGCAATACTGTATCCGACTGAAACATTATACGAAAAACTTAATGATTATGGAGTGAAATCAAATATCTTTCTTACTTCCGAATTTGCTCTTTCCCAATATAACTCGGTTGTAAGCAAAGGTGCCAATATATTACCATTTAGTACTGTAGCTGAAGGACTGACAAATCTATCGGAAATGCTTGTTAAAGAAAAAGATAAATCTTATTTCTTTTTTTATTACGGAAAAATTGATTCGATGGGCCATGATTACGGAACCAACTCAAGATATTTTGAATCCGAAGTGGATCTACTTTTTACCGCTTTGGAACATATATTTTTGAAATTTATTGAAGGAAAAACTAAAGATACCATAATTCTTCTGAGCGCCGATCACGGTCAGACAAACGTAAATCCTAAAACAACCTTTTATCTAAACAAGGAAATTAAGAATATTACCAAGTATCTGAAAACCACAAAAAGGGGAGAGCCAATTGTTCCTGCAGGTTCGTGCCGGGATATGTTTCTACATGTCAAAGAAGATTCCATTAAAGACCTTCCCAAAATCCTTATAAAGAAACTGGAAGGAAAGGTTGAAATATATGAGACTAAAGACCTGATTAAAGAAGGATTTTTCGGCAAAAAAATATCAAAAGAATTTATGTCGAGGGTCGGGAACATTATAATCTTGCCCTACGCAGGAGAATCGGTCTGGTGGTATGAAGAGGGGATTTTTGAGCAACAGTACATTGGACATCACGGTGGTCTCACGCGAGAAGAAATGGAAATTCCATTTTTGGCACTGCTGCCTTAATTCGTATTTGTTAATTTTGATTGATCTAAAATAGTGGAAGGATAATAGAAGAATCTATGCGGTACCCTATTTAAAACACATTTCAAACGTTGCCACTATCCTCAAGTCCATCCGAATTAATTTTAATATATTCCAATTTCTTCCAATATTTTCTAACATAGTCTAGATTTTATGAGTAGGAGTAGGAAAAGTATTGTTATAAGTGAGAAAAAATTCAAGGAGCTACAGAAAGAGGCAATACTGAAAAGCGCTGTTTACTCGGCAAGAATAGAAGGCAATCCTTTTACGTTTGAGGAGTTTAAGTTATTTGTTCCTTACTTTAGGAGAAAGGAAATTTGTACTTTTATTAAGAATTACCCTTTTTGCTCTTTTGATTTTATATCAAGAAGATTTTTGGCAGTTAATCCAAAAACTCTTCATTATGATTTAAAAAAGCTGCAGGAAGAAGGCTTTATAATAAAGGCAGGTAAAACAAGGGGAGTAACTTACAAAGTAAAAGACTGAAATAGTTATAATAAATTATTCCCTTGAATCTTCCCCGGAGTGTGAACTTGTTTTAGTCCCAAGGGGTGAGTAAAAAGAGAGAATCAAGACCTATTAAAAATTCTGGTGAGGAATTGCTCAAGAGATTTGAAGAAGTTTTCTACTAACTCACCGAGAGATAATGATGTTTCTTTGTCGCTTTCTCCTAATACTTCGGGTGTAGGTTCTGGTGTAGGAGATGGCGTTTCGGTTGGGGTTAAAGTAGGATTTTGTGCCGACGTTGGTGTTGGGCTATTTGAATCAGAATTTTCATTAACATTAATTTCTCCTGGGCCTTCAAGTTTCCATTCTTTGCCGTTTATATTTACTGAAGATGTTCCTTCGCCGGTTTGGCTAATATCAACTTGAGTTTTTGTTTGTGAGGTAAACGAAGAAGTGTTGGTTCCCGTATTTACATTATTTTTTATATTTACGTTAACGCTGGAGTTGCCTCCGTTTCCACTTGAACTACTTGCCCTTACATTATTGCTTATACTCGCACGAACAACTGGGGTATTTGATAACAATGCGATTGCGAAAGCTATTAAAAATAGGGCAGCTATTTTCATATTCATTAATTATACTGCATCAAATCAAGTGGAGTTTTTTATTCGACTTCGGAATTTAATCGATATACAATCTTGATGCAGGATGCTAGATATTTTCTCCCAAAATATTTTTCTAGGTGCTTTAGTTTTTTTGACTTTTGTCTTTCTTGCTATTTCTTTTTACAGACCAAAATCTTTTGTAAATTTAGTTCTTATTATCTTATTCACGATAATTGCTATTATTCAAATCAAATCGGTAAATCTGAAGGAAGTCTATAGATTTAGTGCCAGTGAACTGGATTTGCAGATCCAAAGAATGAACATTTACCCCCCTAAACTTGCAAGATTTGGCTATATATTGGAGCGAAAAAAAGAAATACAGGTTATTAAAAGGGTCGAGAAAAACTTCTTCGACGCCGTAGACGTGAATCTCTATTTCCCCAATTACTTCAACTTCCTTACATTTCCTCTTTTTCTATATGGAGGTTTTCTTTTTATTGAGAAAAAAAATCGTCTACAAATTGGATTTATCAATTTTTCCTTTTTACTTATTACTATCCTTGGCATCCATGGGAAATATGGACCATTTGTTCTTTTTCCGTTCATTGATCTCTTTATTTTTATCGGACTTGCAAAGATTTTAAGATTTGATAGAAAAATATGACTAGAAAGTTTTCGGCTCTTATATTATTACTTATTCTTACATTTGCCGGATTTGTCTACTTTTATAGATTAAATTCTATTCCTAATGGATTTTATGTCGACGAGGCAACAATTGCTTATAACGCCATTTCGATTCTTCAAACCGGAAAGGATATTTTTGCACAACAATACCCCATTTTGTTTAGACTTTTGGGCTCTTACACTCCGCCCTTATTTATTTACTTATCAGTGCCTTTTATAACATTTTTCGGAATGGAACCTTTTATTTTCAGAAGCATATCTGCTATATCCGCATTGGTTAGTATTGTTTTTTTCTTTTTTCTTATTAAAAAACTTAATATATTCAAATCTTCGATTACTTTATTTTTTGCTACCTTTTTTTACGCGATAAGTCCATGGCTCGTTTTCAATGCAAGGCTTGGATACGAAGTTACCTTAGCGTACCTCCTGTTTAACATAGGAATCTATTTTGTCTACATAGCGTTTAAAAACCCTAAGAATTTAATTTGGGGATCTATCTTTTTGTCTTTATCAACTTATGCGGCACACACCCAGAGGTATCTTGTTCCGATTTTTCTTACTTTTTACTTTTTAGTTTTTAGAAAATTAGTTTTTCAAAAAAGAAATCTTAGGTTTTTAAAACTGTCTTTTTTAGTAATCATACTTTTGCAAATTCCGAATTTTCTTGTCCTTAATACTCCTGCGTTTTGGGTTAAGAATGAAAGACTGACTGAGCAGAATTCAAGCCAGGTTGTATCAAGTATTATTAATCAAACGTTTACTTACATTTCTCCCAGGAATCTTTTTTACGAGCTTTCCGATATAGATATGCAGCATACCATCCGGTATTTATCTTCTTTTCACTTCAATCAAAAAAACTGGTTACAAATTTGTTTTACTTCTTTTTGTAACATCTTTAATTCCCGCAGTTTTCTCCGGACAGTTTATTTCCATTCAAAGAGCATTACCGTTTTTACTGCCTTTGATTATTGTCATAGGTCTGGGGTTAGATTTTATCTGGATTAAGTTAAACTGGAGGTATGCTTTGCTGACTTTTATCCTCTTATCTTTGTATTCTTTGATCCTCCTTTATCGTTCTTATTTTGTATTATTTCCAATAGAGCGTGCTACTGCTTGGAATTATGGATATTCCGAGGTTTCTGATTTCATAAAAAGAAATCCTAATTCCAGTTTTGTAATTGATAATACCAGAAATCCAAGAAATTATATTTTACTTTTATATTATCTGAATTATCCTCCAGCCATCTATCAAAAGGAGGTTAGTCCGATTTACAAAAACGATTATTATCGCTCGCTGCCCCCGGAAACGAGTTACAGATTTTCAAATATAGAAGTACGTGCTTTTGAATGGAAAAAAGACCCGTGTGTAAAACAAATATTGGTGGGAGATGAACTTTCAATTTCAGAAGGTCAGGCTAAGGAACACAAACTAACCGAGGCTTATGAATTAAAAGATGAGCAAGGGAAAGTTATTTTTAAGGGTTTTGAAACAAACCCAGAATTAAAATGCCGAGGTAATATATAATTAGTTATGAATGATAATCGAGATATTTATAAGTCTGCAGGAATAATAATTAGGAGTAGAAGACTGTTGGTTGAAAAGGATGTTGATAAAGAATATTTTATTTCTCCAGGCGGAAAAATCGAGCAGGGTGAAACACCAGAGGAAGCTTTAATTAGAGAGCTAGATGAGGAGTTTCATATCAAAGTAAAAGAAGAAGATCTTGAGGAATTTGGTCACTTCCATGCTCCAGCATCTGGTCAAGAAGAGAGGACGGTTCATATGAATGTTTTTTTAGTAAAAAAACATTTGGGAAAAATTTCTCATGGATACAAGGTTGAAAAAATCTTATGGCTTTCATCTAAGGTTCCTAAAGAAATTAAAGTTGGCTCTATTTTTGAACACGAAGTTATTCCAAGACTTAAAAAATTGAATTTAATTGATTAAACTTACTTATAACAAATTTCGAGAAAACTCCGAGCTTTCAGCTCGGAGATGAATCGAACTTTGATATGTCATTCTCTTTTAGAAGGGATAGCGGACTCAAGTCCGCAAAGAATGTCATGGGATTTGAAGAAGAAGGAAGTATTGAAAAACCGTCACAAAAATCTGCTTCAACAGCTGTTTCAATGACCTTGGCCAAGGCTATTGAGTTAGGTGAATACAACCCTGAGTTTTTGGCAACATTTGCCGAGTGGAATGGCCTGTCAAGGCATATCCAATTTCAATATGTTCGCCAAGCATTGGACAATAGACATAGCCACTTAATAACTCAATGGGCTGAGGTAAATAATATGCTTGACTTTAGTAAAAAACCACACCTTACGGAAGCGTTGGAAAATATTATGACGCAGATTAAAAAATTGGAAAAAGATAGAGAGAGGCTTTACCTTGAGTACTCTAAGTAAGTAAGTAAGTCTTCTAACTCCTTTGTGTAACTTTATTTTTTAGCCCTAGATTTTAATCGAGAATAAATTAAGTTTGGGATATAATATTGTTAAGTATGGATCAAGTGAAAAAATACACACTCTTTATGTTTATACGTGATTTAGCACATTATATTTCGCCATATCGCGGTCAGTTTTTTGTGGGAATATTTTTCCGATTCACTAGCGATCTTGCACGTCTTTATCCGGCGTGGGCGGTTAGCAGAATCGTACTAATACTTTCAAATCAACAATCTTTTGAAGTTCCGCAGGATCTTATTTCAATATTAGTCACTTGAGCCTTTCTCATATTTTCAAACTAGATTTGACCTGGCAGGAAAAGGAAAACAGTGGTAACAAGATGAAACGTATAGATAAAGGTTTGGATGGAATTAATGTAACAATTCGACGGATTTTTGATGTATTAATAGAAGTTGCAGTAAACATTGTCGGGATAGTTCTTATTTTCTTCACTCTGGAGAAAACTCTTAGCCTTAGTCTGATATTTTTCATTGCAACATATTTCGCTATTGGTAACTACTTACTTAAGCGCGCGGTGACCCAAGAGCGAATAGTAAATAAGGCTTTTGAGGATTTGGGCGGAATAACTTTTGAATCCCTAAACAATATTCAAACCATAAAAGCATTATCAATAGACAAAGGGATGATTAGTATTATCAGCAGGCATATTACCCCTCTTATACAAAAGATTCGCCGGCGTGTATTTTTATTTCAATTTAGGGGCGGGGTCTTACTAATGTATGAGGCTATCTTTGAATTTGTTGTTATAGCAGTACTTGCATGGGGAATAGTAAGTGGAAGAAGCGACATAAGTTTACTAGTTCTCTTTATTGGCCTATTTCAGAAAGTGGGAACTTCTACCCGTGAATTGACAGATGTTACTCAGCAGCTTGCTCTTGCGAAAATTTGGGTGTCGCGGACTATGACAATTTTACGGACTGAACCTGACATTGAACTTCCCGCCAAAGTTGAGGCGCAAGTTGAATATCCCCAAGAGTGGAAAGAGATTAAAATTAATAAATTAAAATTTGCTTACAAGAAAAATAAAACTTTAAAGAGTATCTCAATAACAATTAAACGTGGTGAGAAGATTGGCATTGTTGGGCTTTCAGGTGCAGGAAAGTCTACGTTATTTAAGCTACTTTTGGATTTATACGAAGATTATGAAGGTGATATTTCAATTGATAATATTTCTTTGAAGGGGATGAAGAGACAATCTTACATTAATCATGTCGCAGTTGTACTTCAGGATACTGAACTTTTTGATATGACTTTAAAGGAGAATATAGAGATAGCAGCGGTTGATGGAGTTCACTTAGAGCCCAAACTTTTCCACGAGGCAATCCGAATGGCACACCTCGATGATGTGGTAAAACAACTACCCCAAGGTGTAAATACTATTGTGGGTGAAAAGGGAATTAAACTCTCAGGAGGTCAAAGACAACGCGTTGGTATTGCCAGAGCACTTTTTCGCCAGCCCGACATACTACTCTTGGACGAGGCCACTTCGCATTTGGATGCGCATTCGGAAAAGGAAATTCAAAAAGCCTTACAAGGATTTATGCATAAGTTTACGACTATTGTTATTGCACATCGCCTTTCAACGATTAAGGCAATGGATAAAATCGTAGTTCTTGATCGGGGTAAAGTAGTAGAACGGGGCAGTTTTGATAATCTTTTAAATAAGCATGGGGTATTTGCTAAAATGTGGGAGGATCAGAAAATATAATTTTTTGAAAGTCATTCAGTTTGACTATGATATTTGCAGAAAGTAAAGTAATGTTGATTACCAAAAAACATGACTGCCAGGACACATGATGCATTTGCTTTCGCTTCTCTTGTAACTTTTGCTGCATTCTTTCCTCCGGAGAATCTAAATCTGACCACATTGGTGGTGTCTGTAATTGGTGCGGATGTTGGAGCACTTCTTCCGGATCTTGACCAAGCCGGAAATCGGCTTTGGGAAATGCTCCCCTCCGGGCATAATCTTGGTCGCATTTTCAGAAGAATTTTTTACAAACACAGAACCCTGACACATTCTCTAATTGGTGTATTTGCCATCTATAAGCTTTTAGAATTCGTACTTCCATTAGTTTTAAACTCGGGTTTTTTGGACACGAAGATAGTCCTTGTAAGTATAATGATTGGATATATCTCTCACCTTTTGGCTGATAGTCTGACAGAGGAGGGACTACCTCTATTGTTTCCACTTAATATTTCTTTTGGAATTCCACCTATAAGAAAAATGAGGATAAAAACCGGTAAATGGTTTGAGAACTTTGTTGTCTATCCAGTAATTTGGATTTATCTTATTTGGTTTATTCATTTAAATCAGGCTTCTTTAACTAACATTCTTCGATTGGTGGTAAAGTAGTGGTATTATTAACCCTATGACTTCGGCATTTACAAATGCGAAAAGACAAATTGATGACGTTGCAGATCTTTTGATGGCGGAATATCCAGATAGAAAACTTTTCAAAAAGGCTGTCGAAAAGCTTAAAAGGCCTCAAAGAGTATTAAGAAAAAGTTTAAGTTTAAGAATGGACAGTGGAAAGATTGGATCTTTTATCTCTTATCGGTCTCAGCACAACGACGCAAGGGGACCATTCAAAGGAGGTATTCGTTTCCACCCTCAAGTTTCTGAAGACGAGGTGAAGGCATTGTCGACTTGGATGAGCATAAAATGTGCCACTGTCGGAATACCGTATGGAGGAGGAAAGGGAGGAATAATAATTGACCCAAAACTGTTAAGCGAAACTGAGCTTCAAAGACTTTGTTATGCTTATGCCGAATTTCTAACTCCTTATATTGGTCCATGGAAGGATGTTCCCGCGCCGGATGTTAATACAGGTGGACGCGAAATGGCCTGGATGCTTGAGGCTTATGAAAGAAAAATTGGTTATCATGCTCCAGCTACTTTTACAGGAAAACCAATTGAGTTGGGTGGGTCTCTCGGCCGCGAGGAAGCAACAGGACAGGGCGGATTTTATGTTTTAAATGAATACTTAAAAACTAAGAAACTGAAAAACAAAAAAACAAGTATTGCGGTTCAAGGTTTTGGAAATGTAGGTTTTTGGTTTGCGAAGTTGGCCAAAAAGGCTGGATACAAAGTTATTGCAGTTTCGGATTCAAGTGGCGGAGTTTATAATCCTAAAGGTTTGGATGTAGAAAAGGTTATGATTCACAAAGAAAAAACGGGTTCTGTCTTGGGTTTATACAATGAACTAACAAACGATGAACTATTAACTATTAATGTTGATATATTAGTTCCGGCCGCACTTGAGAATGCAATAAATAAAGAAAACGTCAAAAATGTCAAAGCAAAAGTAATTCTTGAAATGGCAAACGGTCCCACAACTCCTGAAGCGGAGGAAATTCTTTTATCAAAGAAAGTAGATATTCTGCCAGATGTTTTGTGTAACGCAGGCGGCGTGACTGTTTCTTACTTTGAATGGGTCCAAAATCTGCATGGTTACAGATGGACAAAAGAGCACGTTAACGAGGAACTTGAAGGTATTTTGGAAAAAGCTTTTACCGAGATCGATAATTTAGTAAAGATAAAGAAAATTTCGTATCGAAAGGCGGCTTACCTTATGGCAGTTAAGCGAATAATCGACGCAATGATTTTAAGGGGGAGAGTATAGAATTGTTACTTTTTTACTTACCAAAGAAACAGCTTATTACTTCTTTGCTTGTACAAAGAAGTAATCAAGAAAATACACCCTAGTGTTTTTATGAATTGCTTATTATCTCGTTCATAAATGCAAAAAGCTTACCTCAAAACACTTTGAGGGGCGGTTTTTGCAACACATTGAATTCACTCGACAATTGCAAGTCAAAAAACACACGGGATTAAAATTCGTCGAAATCCCTGTCCGCCTCTGGCGGAAAATTTCTGGCGGCATTATTTTTCATTATTGTATCTATTTTGTATTTCGGGAATTAAGTAATCATTAAAAGCTTTTTGAATATCGTAATCGGGAATCCACCCCCAGTCCTTTCGAGCAGCAGAATCGTCAATATTGGAAGGCCAGGAGTCGACGATTTTTTGACGGTTTGAATCAGGTTTATAACTTATCGCAGAATCAGGAAATACTTTATTAACAAGATCCGCGATCTCTCCCGCTGTCGTGCTGAACGCCGTTACGTTATAAACATTTTTTGTTAGCTTTTCTCTAGATACTTCATTTAATTGAATCAATGCTTTTACGGCATCTGGCATTACCATAAAGGGAATGATCGTGTCGGGACGGACAAATGTTTCGTAGCCTTTTCCTTGAGCTGCGGAGTGAATCATTTCCGGCGCATAGTCGCTCGTTCCACCGGAAGGAACAGTCAAGGCACTTATTATTCCGGGAAACCTTAGACAGCGAAAGTCGAGATTAAGTGAACTGTGTTCAGTGTTCAGTGATTTGTAATACTTTAAGTAATATTCTCCCAACATTTCGCAATAAAGTTTGTTTATTCCATACATTGTAATTGGGGTATTGAATTCATCTTCGTTGACCGGTTTTGCTCTGTTTTTTGTATCAATATTGGGGATGCCGTAGACCGCGATTGAGCTCGGGAAAATAAATTTAATTACCCTTTTTTCGCTTGAAGCGACACGGTGAGTGTTACTAAGAAGTGCCATGGTTCCATTTACATTTACCTCGTGTGCACGCTCGGGATCTTTTTCGGCTGCGCTAGAAAGGAGTGCTGCCAAATGAAAGATGGCTGAAATTTTATGTTCTTTCAGAAGATTTTCAATGACGCTTTTATCCAAAATATCTGCCACGATTGTTTCATGAACGAAAGGTTTGAGTGCGTCATCGAGTTCTCGGATATCGAGCGCAACAATGTTATATTTTTTTAATTCAGAAAGAGCAGGAATAAGACCATGGCCGATTTCTCCATTGGCGCCGGTTATCAGTACTGTCTCCATATTTCTATATTACACCCAATTTTTCCCCTATTTTTGAAAACGCATCAAGACATATATCAAGTTCTTTTCGGGAATGCTTTGCCTTGCGGGACAGTCGGGTAGCCGATTGCCATAGCGAAAATTCCTTCTTCAAATAATTTCTTACTGAATTCCTGTGCAAGTTTTGCTTCTCCAAGCATGACCGGAACAATCGGTGTTTGGCTTTTTCCGATGTCAAACCCTAATTTAGCCAGTCCTTTTTTAAAGTAGCGTGTGTTTTCCCAGAGTTTTACAACTTGCTTGTCAGATTTGTTGAGAATTTTTACTGCGGCAAGACAGCCGGCAACGTCTGGAATAGTCATAGCTGAAGAAAAGAGAAATGGACGAGCGCGTTGCCTTAGCCAATCAATAATTATTTTTCTTCCAGCAACATAACCTCCAACTACCCCAAAAGCCTTGCTCATTGTTCCAATTTCGAGATCTACCTTTCCATGCAGATTGAAGTAATCTACAACACCGCGACCGTTTTTGCCCAAAACTCCTTCTCCGTGCGCGTCATCAACCATCAAAATACATCCGTATTTTTCAGATAATTTTTGAATTTCGGGAAGTGGGGCAATATCTCCGTCCATTGAAAATACCCCATCAGTGACAATGAGTTTTTTTGTTTTTAAGTTTTTAAGTTTTTTAGTTTCTAATAACTTATGTTCTAGATCTTTTGGATCGCAATGTTTGTACCTCACAACTTCTGCTTTAGACAAGCGGCAGGCGTCAATTATGCTTGCGTGATTTAGCTCGTCTGAAAAAATTAAACCCCCCTCATCGACAAGTGTCGGAATTGTTGCTATATTCGCGTTGAATCCAGACTGAAAAGTTATAACATCTTCAACCTTTTTGAATTTTGCAAGAGCCTTTTCAAGTTTTAGATGAAGCTCGGTTGTTCCTGCAATAGTCCTAACCGCAGTTGGTCCGATGCCGTATTTATCAATTGCCTCTTTTGCAGCTTTCTTAAGTCGGGAGTCATTAGCCAATCCTAAGTAGTTATTCGAGCAAAAATTCAAAACCCATTCTCCATTAACTTTGATTTTGGAGCCCATTGGAGATTCGATAGTTCGGATATTTATAAGAAGCCCTTGGTTTTTGAGATTTTCAAGTTCGTCGATAATCCAATCGGTCGGTTTAAGCATTTTTTGATTGTAACAAAAGCGATGTAAATATACGAGTGAATGCGAATAACAAACTATGTTCGGATTTCCTCAAACAAGGTGAATTGTAAAACATTTTCGTTTGATTCGAAGATAAAATTATAGCAGTATTCGAGAAAACTCCGGGGTTCATGGCTGGATGGAAAGTATTCGAACTTTTTACGCACAAATTTAAAACTCCAATATGTAACTAAATATTACAAAATACTAGCAATCAATATATAATGCCTTTGTAATATGGCATATTTAATTTCAACAAATCCCGCAGAAAATTACAAAGTCGTCGGCAAAGTTAAAGTATCTACTGACTCTGAAATTGCTTCCAAAGTTACTAAAGCTCAAAAAGTAAAAACTTATTGGAAGGAATTAGGTGTAAAAGGCAGGGTAAAACTTCTAGAACCCATTAGAGATGAATTTAGGGATAGGAAAGACGAAATAGCCAAACTAATAAGTATTGAAACTGGCAAAGTAATTACTGAAAGTATTTCCGAAGTAACAAGGTATACAGATGAGCTGAGCTGGTTTTTAGAAAATGGACCGAGAGCTTTAGCTGATGAAATAACTCTAGATGATGAAAAATCAATTCATCGAATAGTATATGAGCCAACCGGAGTTGCAGCGTGTATTGCTCCTTGGAATTTTCCATTTGGAATGTCTGTTTGGGGAATATTTCCTAATTTAGTAGTGGGAAACCCTGTAGTATTCAAGATTTCAGAAGAAAGTCCTATGGTTGGGAAATTGATGGAAGAGATAATTCTCAACCATAAACTTCCAGAAAGTGTGTTTTCGGAGGTGTATGGTGCGGGATATGTTGGTAAAAAGCTTTCAGAAAGTGATATTAACTTGATTTGGTTTACTGGAAGCACAAGAACAGGAAAATCTCTTTATAAAACTGCAGCAGATAAATTTATAAAAGTTGTTTTGGAAATGGGGGGTTCCAGTCCTTGTGTAGTCTTTGATGACATTAATATAGACTTAGCTGCCCCGGTAATTTTTGGTGGGAGGTTTCGTCACTGCGGCCAGGTGTGCAGTGCTCTAAAAAGACTGATTGTCCATGAAGGAGTTGAAGGTAAATTAACTGCTGTGCTTTCTAACATTGTTGAAAAACAAAAAATAGGAGATCCTTTAAGTGTAAGCACCGATCTTGGGAGTCTGGTTGCAAAGCGTCAATTGGTTTTGATAAAAGAACAACTGCAAGATGCTCTTGATAAAGGAGCCGTGATTGTCGCTCAAACGAAAATCCCAAAAGGTTTAAAAGGTGCATTTTTTCCTCCAACTCTTTTAACCAACATTAAGAAAAATATGAGGGTATGGAAAGAAGAAGTTTTTGGTCCGTTATTTCCAATTGTCACTTTCAAAAATGAAAAAGAAGCTATCGAACTTACAAACGATACAGCTTATGGACTTACAGGAAGAGTGATGTCGGCAGACTTAAAAAGAGCCGAAAGAGTTGCTGCAAAAATTGATGCCGGAACTATATCAATAAATTATGAATCCAGATTTTTGGCGTGCGATCCTTTTGGAGGTTACAAAGATTCTGGGATAGGTAGGGAAAGAGGTATTCATGGATTACAAGAGCTTTGCCAAGTCAAAGTGATTCAAAATAGTAAATAAGTTCGAACTTCCCTTTATCCACCCTCTGATTTTTCGTTGTTTTGAAGCTAAATTTATTCAGCAGGCTTGAGATGAATCGAACATTAATATGCCGTCTTCCTATTGGTGGGATCCAGCACTTTTAGTGCGGGGAGGACGTCATAAATGTTATCATGGTATTATCATGGAATTTCTTGCCTGGCATTATACGAAAGGGATTAATTACTATGTAAAAAGTTGGCTTTCAACTGTCAATTGGTTTACCCACTATTTTTCGTTACCACTTCTTCTTAAAACCCTTTTTTCGCCCTGGAAAAGGATGATTGTAGTCGATACAACTCCAGGTTTTAATTTTCAGAAAAAGTTTGAGGCATTTACTTTTAATCTCGTTTCAAGAGGTGTTGGAGCCATGGTTCGCTTTATTTTGTTTTGGATTGGTCTTATATTGATAATCTTTGGGTTTATCGGCGGAGCAATTGGGTTAGTCTTTTGGGTTATCATGCCTTTTTTCGGCCTTTCTGTTTATTCGAGATACAAAAAACAGGTTAAGAATTATATAAGCGAGCTTCTCTTTAAAATAAAATCGGAGAAACTCGACCCTTTAAATGCAATTTTGGGAAGTACGGCTGGTACTTTCATGCTTTCTCATACAAATGTAAATCTTGAGGAATTTTTGCAAAATGCCAACATGGAAAAAGCAACATTTGGGAAAGAATCTTTTGAATCTTTTGAAGAAATTATAACCTACCTTGTTAAAAATAATGTTTGGAGATCAGATTTTTTCAACAAAAAAGAAATCACACCTGAAGATTTAATTTTGGCTGCAAGCTGGTGGGACAGAAGGGAGCAGGAAGAAACGTCTTTTGACGAACCTTATTTCGGTAGGCCGGGTATTGCACTTGAACTTACTTTTGGTTATACACCCGTACTTAACCAATATTCAGTTGATTTAAGTCTTCCCCAATCTTTTTCCCACCGGTTGATAGGAAGGGGTCAAATAGTTTCCCGAATGGAAAGGATACTTGCCGCAGGAAGCAGCGTTCTTTTGATGGGGCAGCCTGGGGTTGGTAAAAAAACCGTTGTTTTGGAGTTCGCGAGACGTGTGGCAAGCGGAGAACTAGGTAGGGAAATGGCTTTCAAGAGAGTACTGGAGTTTGATTATAATGCACTTCTATCGAAGGCGACGGATGTTAACAAGAAAAAAACGGAGCTTGCAGAAATTTTGGCGGAGGCGTCGTCCGCCGGAAATATAATTCTCATGGTTCGAGATATCCAAAGGCTTATTAATCCCGACGTCGAAGGATATGATTTCACGGACGTAATCGAAGGCTATCTTGAAAAAAGAGCTTTAAAAATTATTGCTGTTTCGACAAACACAGAATACGAGAGATTTATTGCGGGAAACTTGAGGATAAGAAAATTTTTAGAAAAAGTGGAAGTTACTCCTCCCTCAAAGGATGAAGCAATGCAAATACTTATTGATGCAGCCAAACGTTGGGAGTTACTCACAGGATTAATAATCACAATGCCCTCCTTGCGACATATTCTCGAGGAATCCGACCGATATATCACCGAGGTTCCGTTTCCGGAAAAAGCATTAGAGCTTTTAGATGCGGTTATTTCTTTTAAAGAACAACAAGGTGGAGGAGTTGTAATAATCGATGATGCAGACGCCGTCTTGGCCGAAAAAACTGGAATATCATTTGCAAGACTTACCGGCGAGGAGAAAAAGAGACTTGAGAAAATTGAAGACATTATTCATGAAAGACTGATTGATCAGGATGTTGCCATTAATCTTATAGGGAAGACGCTTCGGGCAAAAACCGTTGGAGTGATCAAAGAGGATAGGCCTTTGGGATCATTTCTTTTTTTGGGTCCGACCGGAGTTGGGAAGACCGAAACAGCCAAAGTTTTGGCCAATGTTTACTATGGAACTAGCGAAAATATTCTGCGATTCGATATGGCAGAATATTCCGGGAAAGAAGGTCTGGAAAGGTTAATCGGTTCTGTTTCAAAGAATATGCCGGGTGCATTAACGACTGCCATAAAAAACAAACCTGCAAGTTTGCTTCTTCTGGACGAGATTGAGAAGGCTACAAAAGAAATTTACAACCTTTTCTTGTCGCTTCTTGATGAGGGAGTTATAACCGATGCTTTTGGCAAAAAGATTATCTGTCGTCACCTTTTTGTTATAGGAACCTCAAATGCGGGTGCCGAATACGTTAGACAACTCGTTAATAAGACAGTTGCAGGTGAGGATCTTCAGAAATCTGTTGTGAACTATGTTTTGGAAAAAGAAATATTTTCTCCCGAGTTTTTAAATAGATTTGACGGAGTGGTTGTTTACGAACCTTTAAAACCAGATGACCTTGTCAAAATTGCCCACCTAATGCTTGCAGAACTTGCCGAAAATCTTAAAAAGAAAAACATTATGCTCACGGTTACGGATGATACTGCCCAGAAACTGGCTAAAGATGGGTATGATCCTGCATTCGGTGCAAGACCCATGAAAAGGATTTTGAACATTGTATTAGGGGACCTTATCGGAAGAGCAATATTAAAAGAGGAAGTAAGAGAAGGAGATAAAATAAAACTTCTACCCGGGGAAGGAAAAGAGGAATACCGGATCGAGAAGACAACTTGAAGTGTAAATTACAAAGGTGGTGAAAAAGAGTGAATAATCATACGTATAATCTTATTAAATCCCTGACTAAAAAAGCTCAGGCTGTATCCAAATATGACACTTACTTAAGGGATGCCGGAAGTTGTGAAGAGTGTAAGAATCTCTGGAATAGTCTAAAAAATAAGGATCAATCACAACTGGAAGAGATAAAAAAAGTATTAGAAAGTCATGCCAAACAAGGATCTTTGTAAATAATTTTTAAAAATGTACCGTTAGCTTCACAATTTATTAAAATTGCCCCTTTTATTTGTATTCAAAACCCTGCTACTATGGTATTGAAGTTAAAGTAATGTACCGCCGTAGCGGTATTTCGTAATACGTAATTATATGCCTCCGAAAGTATTGATGTTGGGATGGGAGTGGGGGCCTCCTTTTAATAGCGGAGGTTTGGGCGAGGCTTGTGTAGGTCTAACGCGCGCCCTCAGTAAAAAGGGTGTCGGCATAACTTTTATTTTACCTAAACGACTCGATTTAAAAGTCGATTTTCTGAACCTTATTTTTGCCGACGTAGATGAAGCAAGCGAAGCTCTTGTCTCGGTATACACAACCAGAACTTCCTGGTCCAGACTTTTTCCGGTTGATAGCGCACCAGGTTTTCAGGACTATGTGTCTTCTTCCTTAAAGTTTGCAGAAAAAGTAAAACTTTTATTGAAACATCTTAATAATAGTATTGATGTCATTCATGCTCACGATTGGCTGACATATCCAGCTGCTATAGTTGCAAAACAAATACTTAATAAGCCCCTTGTTGTTCATGTTCATTCGACGGAATATAACCGGACGGGCGGAAATAATCCCAACCCTGCCGTTTATGAAATTGAGAAAAAAGGATTCGAAGAAGCAGAAAGGATCCTACCCGTTGGAGGATACATGAAGGAAATAATTAAAGATAAGTATGGGATAAATGCCGATAAAATCGAGATTGTTTACAACGGAGTTGATGATAACCGAAAAAATCTTCCTCCATCTTTGACTGCATTTAAGAAAATAGGTTATAAGATAGTACTCTACTTGGGCAGGATTACAATACAAAAGGGTCCCGAATATTTTGTGCGAGCTGCAAAAATCGCGTCCCAATATTTCCCCAAGGTAATATTTGTTGTAACAGGATCGGGAGATATGGAAGGTCAGATGATGTCCGAAGCAGCGAACGCGGGTATTCTTGATAAATTTATTTTTACCGGATTCTTAAGGGGAGATGAGAGAGACAGGATTTTTCAGGCGGCTGACCTTTATGTTATGCCTTCGGTTTCGGAACCTTTCGGTATTACTGCCTTGGAGTCGGTAGTCAATGGAACTCCGGTTTTAATTTCAAAACAATCAGGAGTTTCCGAAATACTGAAAAACGCACTGAAGTGCGATTTTTGGGATGTTGACGAAATGGCTAATAAGATTGTCGCGGTCTTAAGACACAGGAGCCTGAAAGATAACCTGAAAACTGAAAGCGAAAAAGAGATTAGCTACTTTAGCTGGTCCCGAGCGGCAGATGAAGTGTTAAGTGTTTACAACCAACTTGTTTAATAATCACAACTATTATGTTCGGCAATACTTTTTTCAGAAACGGCACTCGCCCGTCTTTACTTATTAAGATAAATGATTCCATGGCGGTGCCTGAAGTTCTCGCCAAGCTCTACAATCTGAATTTAAAAAAAAGTGCTTACAAGCTTGGCTGCGAAGTCTTCTTCAAAAAGATTGCCTCACATTTTTTGAATTTTAAAAATTTATTGGAAATTGGAAATCCCTCGACTTCGCTCGGGATGGTGAGCTTGTCGAACCATTGGAAATTGGAAATTTTTTAAGTTATGCCATCGATATGTCTTTATTTTCAAGTACATCAGCCTTTGCGCGTAAAGCGCTACAGGGTGTTTGATGTTGGTTTGGATCATGAGTATTTTAACGATAATTCGGATACAAACTTAAATAATAATAAAATTCTTTCCAAAGTATCGGAAAAGTCATATTTACCCGCAAACGAACTGCTTTTAGGTCTTTTGAAGAAATATCCTCAGTTTAAGATTTCTTTCTCATTTTCTGGAGTCATATTGGAGCAGTTTGAGAAAAACCATAAGAAAGTATTGAACTCTTTTAAGAAACTTGTCGATTCGGGGAGGGTTGAGATCCTTTCTGAAACCTATTATCACTCTTTGGCCTTTTTTTATTCCACTTTGGAGTTTGAGTCGCAGGTCAAGTTTCACAAAGAAAAAATTATGGAAATTTTCGGAATTACACCGTCTGTTTTCAGAAATACAGAATTGGCTTACACAAATGAACTTGCCAAATGGGCGGATAAGGCGGGATATAAAGCAATTTTAGCCGAAGGCTGGGATTCTTTTTTGGGTTGGCGTAGCCCAAATTTTGTTTACAAACCGAAGGGGGCGAAAAAAATTAAGCTTCTTCTTAAAAACTATAAACTTTCGGATGATTTAGCCTTCAGATTTTCGGAAAAAACCTGGAAGGAATGGCCTTTGACTTCAGAAAAGTTCGGGAAATGGGTATCTGACATCAATGGGAACGGACAAGTGGTCAACCTTTTCATGGATTATGAGACTTTCGGTGAACATCAGTGGGCAGAAACCGGAATCTTCGATTTTTTAGAAGAACTTCCAAAGGAAATTCTGAAGCATCCTGATAATGACTTTATAACCCCAAGTGATGCTGTAAAAAAATATCCCGTGATGGACGAAATTGACGTTCCCTATATAGTGACCTGGGCGGATACGGAACGCGATTTATCAGCTTGGGTTGGAAATTCGATACAAAAATCTGCGATTAAACTTATATATTCTTTGGAAAATAATGTCTTGGAAACAAATGATAAGCGCCTTATTGACGACTGGAGAAAACTTCAGACGTCGGACCATTTTTACTATATGTGTACGAAATGGTTTTCCGACGGGGATGTTCATAAATATTTTAACCCGTACGAAAGTCCCTATGATGCATTTATATCGTTTATGAATGCGGCAACGGATTTGAAGATAAGGATAAAACATGCAAAAACAAGATCAAGAGGTAGAAATGTACCTAAAATTACAAATGACAAATTACAAATGTCAAGTCAAACCAAATACTTAAATGAATAAATTTAAAATTTGAATATTTTTTTAGCATTCATTTGGCATTTGAGTTTTGGAATTTGGATTTTTTATTCATTATGCCTAAAGCAATAAATCTCGGCAACGGAACAGTTCTTGTTGGTCTTGATGCCTTCGGACAGATAAAAGATCTTTATTTTCATTATCCCGGATTGGAAAATCATGTTGGTGAATATTTAACCCATAAAATAGGTATATATGTCGATAATAAGTTTTCTTGGTTTGATGATGGGGGATGGAATATCGAAGTCCGTTCCCAAAAAGGAACAATGGCAAGCGATATAGTTGCTAAAAATGAGTCTTTTGGCATAGAACTACACTTTACGGACGTTATTTATAATGAAAAAAATATGTTTATAAGGGAAATAACCATCAAAAATCTTTTTGACAGGAAAAGAAATGTAAAACTTTTTTTTAACCAGCAATTCAACATCTCCGAGACACATATTGGAGATACTGCGTATTATGATCCAAGAGAAGAAGTGATAATCCACTATAAAGGTAGACGGGTATTTTTGATTAATACATTATCCGAAGATCCTGGCTTTGACGAATACAGTATTGGTCTTATCGGAATCGAGGGACAGATAGGTACTTATAGAGATGCTGAAGACGGAAAGCTGTCCGGAAATCCCATTGAACATGGGCAAGTCGACTCCGTAATAGGACTTACTGTAGAGGTGCAACCTAATAAGGAAACAATTGTTTACTATTGGATTTGTATAGCAAAATCTATTGACGCAGCGAAGAAACTTAACGAGGAAATTTTAACACGACACCCTAAAGAGATCATCGAGTCAACGACAGATTATTGGCGAGCCTGGGTGAATGTTCAAAATTTTAGTTTTTATGGACTTGAACAGGAAGTTATCGATTTATTCCAAAAGTCTCTTTTTTATATTCGAGCCCATGTAGCCAAAAACGGAGCAATAATTGCCTCAGGGGATTCGGAAATGCTTCAATTTGGTCGCGATTATTACAGGTATGTCTGGCCAAGAGATTCATCGGTTGCGGCGATTGCACTCGAAAAAGCCGGAGATTTTAATTCAACGAAGCGTTTTTTTGAATTTTGTGAGGACACTATAACAGGCGAAGGTTATTTTATGCATAAGTATAGACCTGACAAATCTCTTGGAAGTTCTTGGCACCCCTGGGTAAACGGTGGAAGAAAACAATACCCTATTCAGGAGGATGAAACAGCACTGGTCATCTTTGCACTTTGGAAATACTATGAGCTTTCCAAAGATTTGGAATTCATTGAGGGTATTTATAATAGCCTAATTAAAGAAGCTGCTGAATTTATGGTAAATTATCGAGATGAAAAAACGGCACTTCCTGCGGCAAGTTATGATATTTGGGAACAGTATTATGGTATAACGACATTTACAGCAAGTAGTGTTTATGCAGCATTAAATGTGGCTTCCAAATTTGCCAAACTTTTGGGTAAAGAAAAGAGTAGTCAAAAGTATAAGGAAGCGGCCGATTCTATCAGAAAAGCAATTCTTAAATATTTATATGACGATAAAGAAGGGTATTTCTACCAAATGATACATACCGAAGGCAGACAAATGGAAATCGACAGGACAATCGACGCTTCAGCGGTGTATGGGATATACGAGTTCGGAGTTTTGCCAGCTGATGATCCAAAAGTTAAGAAAGCCGTTGAAAAGACAATTGAGAGGCTTGAAATAAAAACAGAAGTTGGTGGAATAGCCCGTTATGAAGGAGACACATACCACCATAAAGGAGGAAATTATCCTGGAAATCCCTGGATCATAACTACGATGCGGCTTGCTCAATATTATATTGCGATTGCAAAAAACGAATCAGACATGGAACCAGTTAAGCGCTATCTTTCTTGGGCAGTTAAGTATGCCAATCCTGCCGGAATCCTACCGGAGCAGCTCGACCCATATACTGGTGCTCATCTTTCTGCGTCTCCCTTGGTAGAAAGTCATGGGGAGTATGTGATAACAGTGATAAACTATTTGCGTAAACTGGAAGAATTGGGAGTATGTAAAGTATTCCAATAACCTAACTTGAAAGCTTAAATAATGCTGATAATTTCAAAGCCCAAATTACAAATGAATATCAAATACCAAAACCCTAATGACAAGAACGTTTTAGAGCTTTGAAATTTAGTATTTATCATAGATTTTACATTTAAAATTTGATATTTAGAATTTAAAAAAATGTATCTACTTTTTGATATAGGCGGAACAAAGATGCGCATGGCAGTTTCTTTTGATAGGGAAAATCTGCAGGAAGTAAAAGTCGTTGCCACACCCAGAAGGTTTGAAGACGCTCTAAAGGTGATAGAGAATTATGTTAGCGTTGCTGATTCTTCAAGAGTGGATAAACTCGTTTGTTGTGGTCTTCCGGGGATCCTCGATAAGGAAAAGAATATACTGCTTTCTGCCCCACATTTAGAGGAATGGGAAATGAAACCCATAAAAAGAGCTCTGGGCGACATTATTCATGCGCCTATTTATCTTGAGAATGATGCGGATTTGGCAGGTCTTGGAGAGGCTGTTAAAGGAGTGGGTCGGGGATTTTCAATAGTAGCATTTATCACTATCGGAACAGGAGTAGGTGGAGTGAGAATAGTTGATGGAAAGATTGACAAATCGACCTTCGGATTTGAACCGGGACACCAAATTATTGATCTTGATGAAGAAAGATCCATTAAGCTTGAAAATTTGATATCCGGGCCCTCAATTAAGCTAAAATTCGGGCAAGATCCCGAAAGTATAACAGACGTTAATGTATGGAAGAAAATTGAAAAGTTAATTGCGGTTGGCTTAAATAATACTATTTTGCATTGGTCGCCCGATGTAGTTATTTTAGGTGGGGGAATAATGAAAGTCGAAGCAATTTCTATTGAGAGAATAAAGGAAAATCTAAAAGAAATTCTGAAAGTTTTCCCAATTCATCCAGATATTAAAAGAGGAGAACTTTTAGAAATGGCCGGTTTAGCCGGAGCACTTCACTATCTAAGGCAGCTTCTATAGTATATGTAATATAGTATTTTTAATTAGGACTTGAATTATAGTATCTATAGGATTATACTTTTAGGGTAATGGAAGAGGAAACTGAAAGACTACAACATGAAGATAATCCTCAACCTGCCAGAACTCCTGTTGGTTTTCCCCAAGTTAAAAACCAAGAGAAATCCAGTAATAAAAAAGCCCTTTTGATAATCTTCGTCTTAGCAATTCTTATAGGTGCTGCCGGTTGGTTTTTCTTTGGCAGAGGTGAGTCCCAAAGTTCTGAAGAAAATGAGTCTACTCCAACTCCTTTTGAAGAAGAGGCAACGCCCACTCCTAAAGTGGAAATCGACAGGGAGAAAGTAAAGGTTCAGGTTTTAAACGGAACTGGTATATCGGGAGGGGCAGCTCAGTTAAAGAAAGAGCTTGAAGACTTGGGTTACTCGCAGATTGATGTTGGAAATGCCTCGGGTCAAACTTATACTTCAGTCGAAGTTACATTCTCAGATGCCACCCCCGATGCCGTCAAAGATGAAATTCAAGATGCTCTTGAAGATATATATCAGGACGTCGAAGTCAAAACAGGGAGTTTAGACCGCTATGATATAAAAATTATTACAGGTTATCCCAAAGGTTTTACTCCGACTCCGACCAAAAAACCTACTGTTACAAGTACACCAGCTCCCACAGGCGGTGTTACAGGAACCATAACTCCGTCCCCTACATCAAATCTAACTTCAACGCCGACCCCAACCCAGGCTCCATAATAGCGTCTCTGCCTCAACCTCAATCTTACTTCATTGTGATATTATGTAGTTAGAAATGGATTTACTCAAAATTCTCAATAAGTCATTCGGAACTTATAACATTCGGGGTTTTTATATCGAGCCGACATATTGGCAGGCGGCGGCAATTGTTTTTTTGCTATTTTTATTGTTATTAACTTTTGCAAGATTGAGATATATCTACGTTCACTGGCACCTTGATAAACCTTCGTTATCGATGATTTTTTGGGGATTCTTGTTGGCATTGATTCTTGAAGGTTTTCTTCTACTTAGTGGTCGCACAATGTTGACCGAGATTTTGGGGTGGAAAAATGCACCCAAACCCATAAGTACGGCACTTGACGCAACCAGAACAAAACTTGTGAAGGTTTTAGGAGTCACTGAGGAAATTCCGGAATCGGCGGCGGACGAAAAACCGACGAAACAAAGTGTGACTCAGGATTTTGAGAGTTTATCTTCGGATGATAAAGAACAGGTGGTAGATTTCATTTGTAAACCATATGCAGGATATTAAGCAAAAAACTGAAGAATTGAAAGGAAAGATTGAAAAAGTTGTTGAATCCTTTAATCTTCCCGAAAAGAAAAAAGAGTTGATGCGTCTTGAGACCGATGCAATGGATCCGAACCTTTGGGACGATCAGGAAAAGGCCAGAAAGCTGATGACTGCCTTGAGCAATCTAAAGCAGGAAATTGATGACGCTGAAACCCTCAAAGAAGACGTTGATACTATTTATGAACTTTTCCAAGAAGGTAGTTTTGATGAAAGTTTCGCCCAAGAAATTTCGCGCCTTGAGAAAAAGGTTGATAAATTTGAGTTGAAAACGTTTTTATCGGGCCAATATGATTCCAAGAACGCAATTATTTCAATTCATGCTGGTCAGGGCGGAACTGAAGCTATGGACTGGGCAAACATGCTTTATCGCATGTATTTGAGATTTTGTGAGAAACGCGGCTGGAAGACAGAAACTTTTGATGTATCCGAAGGCGAGGAAGCTGGATTAAAATCAGTTACTTTTAATATTGAAGGAGCTTACGCTTATGGCAATTTGAAGGGTGAGGCAGGAACGCATCGCTTAGTTCGTCAATCACCTTTTAACGCCGATAACTTGAGGCAGACGTCTTTTGCCTTGGTTGAAGTACTCCCCGAGCTTTCGGAAGAAGATCTACCCAGCGTTGAAATAAAAGAGGATGAACTGGAGTGGCAGTTTTTTAGAGCCTCTTCGCAAGGAGGCCAAAATGTTCAAAAAGTTTCTACGGCAGTCAGACTCAAGCATAAACCTACGGAAATTGTTGTTACTGCTCAGACCGAACGTTTTCAGGAACAAAATAGAAAAATTGCGTTAAACCTGCTTCGCGCAAAACTTTGGGCGCGGGGAGAAGCGATGAAGGAAAAGAAAGTTAAAGAACTAAAGGGTGAATATAGACCTCCCTCCTGGGGTAACCAAATCCGATCCTATGTACTTCATCCTTATAAAATGGTTAAGGATTTACGAACTAATGTCGAAACCGGTAACACAGAGGCAGTTTTAGACGGAGAGTTGGACGAATTCATCGACGCCGAAATTCAGAAGCTATAACACGGTTCGACAATAGCAATCCGTACCTGGTACAGGTTATTGATTAACTCGTACTGTCCGAGTGTAACATTCCCACCACTTTCTATATAATCGGCAAATAAACCCAGTTATTCTGAATGTTGATTAAACCAAAAAGAGGAAAACACATCGAATACTTTGTCGATGTGATATTGACCTATAGGATTTTAGCTTGATTTTGGTTTTAATATTTTGGAAACCAATATCCTTCCCAACCGATATACCAGTAAAACCATCATGAGTATTGCTAGAACAAATACAATTACTACGATGATTCTAAAAAGCGGATACTGAACCCAGAGGTATTCAAACCAATAAATGGTTAGGTAGAAGATTCTCTTCCAAACACCCAGTACTTTTGCACAAGATGGTTCTTGCGGATACATTATGCATTGATTTTCATCGTTAAACCAGTCTTCAACATGGAGCATAATTTAATTATTTAAAATGGCTGACGTAAAGTCAATCCGACCTTTCTATTTAAGAAATTCTTCAAAATGTGATCTTGAAGCTAATCAAAAGGCAAGAATACCTTTGGGGTGTAATTTTTATAATATTGCTGTAAATACACCTGACTGGACTCAAACGTCCCGGCCACGTTTGACTGTGGCGGGTGTATTAGGTTTGCACCTGCTACCATAGATTTCAGTTAGCATTCTTGATGAATTTCTGCTATGACGTCCTCCCCGAGCTTAGCTCGGGGTTCCTTCTAAAAGAGAACGACATATCAGGTTCGATTCATCCCCGCAATGAAATTGCAGGGTCTTCTCGAAACTGATATAATTGTAGAAGTTGGTAGTTGAAAGACTTGAAGCACAAGGAATAAAAACTGCCGGAGCCCTCTTCAAGGGACTTTTCGATAGCGGTCTTTCGGGCAAAATTTCTTCAGAACTTTATTATCACGAAAAAGCACACGCCGACGCTGACGTGGAAGGATGTGGTGAGTTTGGATTTGCAGTCACTTCCGGTTGGGTTATCGCTTACTACATTATTAACGGGGAAAGAGATCCGCAAGAATTAATGAAGATAGCATCAGCCCCTGGATTTTCCAATATGAGCTCAAAAGACTGGGAAGTTTACAACCGTGCCTGGAAAGATTGGTTAAGACATGTTGCGGAAGAAAAATATCAACGAAAAATGGAAGGTAAACCTGAGGCATATTCTGAATTGCGAAGTTATCTGACTAAGCTATTGACAGAAAAACTTGATAAATATTCTGAAGAAGGTAGATTTCCAAAACTTGAAGAGCTTTTTGAACATGAATATAGCGAATTATGGCAAAAATTCGGCAATCTATTGTACCAAGCCTATAAAGAAGTCTCTGTTGAATTTCAAATTAAAATTGGTGAGGGAGCTGTAGCTGATCGAATAAGATAATTTGTACTTGCTACTATACTTTTCTTGGTGTTATAGTTTATGGCATGGAATCACAGAATTCAGGACAATATTCAGGGCAAGGAAATGTGAGTTTACAGTCTCAAACCCGTATCATGAAGAAGTTTCCAAAGTTAAGTCTTGATAAGAAGATGGTGAGTTTAGTTTTGGCGTCTTTTTTGGTAGTTTTGGCAGGAGTTGGTTCGGGTTGGTTTTTGTCGGGTAGGGGACTTAGCGCAAAATTAGGTACAAAGAAGGTTGAAACGGGGACTCCAAAAGGCGTCGTCACTAATGAGAACGAAGCGGGCATTACCGATGAATCAGTGTTTACAGAGAAACAGTCTCCCGAGGGAATTCTGGTCGAGGGAGGAATAAAAGGAGAAGGGACGCATCATTTGGATCGTGGGTTGGGAGAGGATAAATATGTCTATCTAACCTCAACGGTGATAGACCTCCAAAGTTTTGTGGGTAAAAAAGTAAAAGTGTGGGGGGAAACTTTGTCTGCTCTTCAAGCCGGCTGGCTTATGGATGTAGGTAAAATTAAAGTAATAGAGTAAAAGCTTTTTTTCTTCTTCTGGTCTTAATTGACCTCATCTGCTAATCTTTTAGAAGGTGGTTATATGCTGAAACTGGAAAACGTTACAAAGACATTTGGAAAAATTGTGGCTTTGAAAGATATTAATTTTAATATAGGGGATTCTGAATTTGTTTTTATAACAGGTGCGTCTGGTGCAGGCAAGACGACACTTCTTCGCTTGATGCTGAGAGAATTATTGCCTGATAGCGGTAAGATTGAGTTGGACAAAGAAGATATTACTAAGCTTCCTTCAAAACAAATTCCGCGCCTTCGGCAAAAAATCGGTGTTGTTTTTCAGGATTTTAAAGTTCTTGGTGAAAGAACGATAAAAGAGAATGTTGAAGTGGCCTTAGCCGTTATCGGACTTCCCAAAAATGATTGGGAGGCAAGAGTGGAACACGTTTTGAAATTGGTTGGTTTGACAGATCGGGCCGACCTTTTTCCGGCTCAACTTTCCGGAGGAGAACTTCAAAGGGTCTCTTTGGCAAGAGCATTGGTTGTAAATCCCAAGATAATTTTGGCGGATGAACCTACGGGAAACCTTGATTGGGAAACCGCCGATAAGCTCATGGATTTGTTCGAAAAAATTAACTCAGAGGGTAAATCCATAATTATGGCTACGCATAATAAGCTGATTATTGATAAAATGAATAAAAGAGTTATAGAGCTTAAAGAAGGAGGAGTTTTTAGCGATTCTGAATCGAAAGTTAAAACTAAATCAGAGAAAGGGAAGAAATAATATGAATATACACATAAAAACTGCTTGGGATCACGTGAGGCGCGCTCCTTTTCAGGCGATGGCCGCCATTTTTGTATTGACGATAACTTTTTTTGTTATCACTATTATTACTATTTTGGGTTACTCCTCAAGCCAGGTTCTTAAATACTTTGAAACCAGACCCCAAGTAATTACCTTTCTAAAAGATGATATAACTCCCGAGAAAATTTCCGCCTTACAAAATAAATTAGAGGCAGATAATCGTGTTTCCGAGGTAAGTTATATCTCAAAAGAACAGGCACTTGAGATTTATAAGAAAGCGACTGCGGGTAACCCACTCCTTTCGGAGTTGGTAAGTCCGTCGATTTTTCCCGCAAGTTTAGAATTTTCACTTGTGGATCTATCCTACGCAAATGACCTAATTGAAGAAATTAAGGGTGAAGAGATAGTTGATCAAGTAGGTTTTACTGCGAGTCTTGGAGGAGAAGAAACTTTGTCTGACGTTGTAAATAGATTGCGCACTTTTTCGAATTATATAAAAATAGGAGGGGGTGCCTTTGCCCTACTTCTTACCTCAACTTCGTTTCTAGTTTTAATTGTCATTATAGGCATGAGGATGACCTCAAGACGGGGTGAAATAGAGGTCCTGGATTTGATTGGCGCAACTCCTGGATTTATCCGAAGCCCAATTATATACGAGGCGATTATTTATGCGATTACGGGGGTATTTATTGGCTGGCTAATCGCCTTACTCTTGGTTTTATACGCGACGCCGAGCCTTATTTCTTATTTTGGAGAAATTCCAGTTGTACCTAAAGATACATTAAAACTTTTCGGACTGTTCGGGCTGATACTTGGGGCTGAATTTCTGATTGGACTTTTTTTGGCAGTCTCAGGAAGCATTCTTGCTGTTTTAAGGGTTAAGCGAAAGTAACTTGAGATGTCAAAAATAAAGAAAGCATTCTTTGTCCTTTTACTACTACTTTTAATCGGTCAACCTCCTTTTGCATTTGCTGAAAGTGAGTCGGAAAAACTTGAACGCTTGGGTAAAGAAATAGAACAATATGAGCAGGAGATCAATAAATTAAAATCTCAAGCTGGCACTTTATCCAATCAAATTGCCCAGTACGATGCTCAAATTCGTTTAACTACCTTAAAAATTACCCAAACAGAGGAAAAAATATTACTTCTTGGAGGAAGAATAGTACAGCTTGAAACTTCTCTTCAGTCTTTAACAAAAGCTTTTACTTCCAGAGTCGTATATACCTACAAAATGTCAAGATTAAACGAAACCTACTTGATGTTTATTTTTTCACCTGATCTGGATTCGGCGGTTTCTAGCTTCCACTATTTACAGAAAATTCAGGAAGCAGACAGAGACTTACTGGTAAGACTTGAAAAAGCCCAGGTTGACTATCAAGATCAAAAATCGGATCAGGAAGAACTTCAGAAGGAACTGGAAGAGCAAAAAAACGTGCTTGGGGCGCAGAAAACCGCTAAGGCAGTTCTTTTGGAACAGACAAGGAATGACGAAAGGCGTTATCAGCAGCTGTTGGCGGCAGTTCGGGCAGAATTCGAGGCCATTCAGGCAATTATTGCAGGTAAAGGACAAGAGGAAGAAGTGGGAAAAGTTTCTCAAGGACAAAGGATTGCCTCGATTATTCAGGGAGCTTCCTGTAATTCAAGCGGTTCACACCTTCACTTTATCATTCGCCAGGGGACAACTACCCAAAATCCTTTTAGTTATTTAAGGTCAGGTGTAGACTATGAGAATTGTTCAGGTTCATCATGTGGATCAAATGATGGAGATCCTTTCAGTCCAACGGGTGGTTGGGATTGGCCTATAAATCCAAAAATAAAATTTTCCCAAGGATATGGGAGCACTTGGGCGGTTAGAAATACTTGGGTCGGAAGGGTATACCAGTTTCATAACGGGGTTGATATAAATAGTGAATCTTCTGAGGTAAAAGCCGTAAGAGCAGGTACTTTATATAGAGGCAGTTATGGGACCGGAAGCTGTCGGCTTAGATATGTACGTGTTGACCACGATGACTCTGATTTGGACACATTGTATTTGCACATCAACTATTAAATGCGATACTAATATACAAATGCATGCGAATAATGCAAATCGAGTCAGACTCGGCAAATAGATACAAATACATTGGGAATACACTCAAGGTGTATTGGTCAATACCTTTAGCTATCTTTCTTCTTACTATTTTTCAAACAACCATTTCCGCACAGGTAGTGATTAATGAGTTTAGTTCTTCTACTTCTGACGATTGGATAGAGTTGTTCGCTTATGAAAATACTGATATTTCAGGATGGATTTTAGACGACGATGGAACCGCAACCGATATGAAGGAAATTCCTTCAGATATCATAATTGGACCTTCAAGTAATCAGTTTTATGTTGTGGAAGTTTCTAATAGACTTAATAATGGTGGAGACATATTAATTCTCTTGAAACCTGATCGAAGTGAAGTTGATAGAATTTCTTACGGAGATAAAGGTGGGGTGTGTACACCATCAGAATTGGGTTCGATAGGAAGATATCCTGATGCGAATTCAACAATTGAAAGATTTAAGACGGCATTATCAAAAGGATCATCAAATAATACGTCTGAATTAGATCCTTGTCCGACGCCTACGCCTGAGCCAACCGATTCTCCTACTCCAACCACAAAGCCTACAAATACGCCAACGTCTAAACCTACGAGTACAAGTGTGCCCACATCTAAACCTAAAGCTACATCGACGGTTGCTCCCACAATAAGTGAGGAAGATAGTCAGGAAACTGGTGAAGGGCAAACGCTTAAGGTGGGGAGTAACGGTATCAACGAAGTTCTTGGCATAAAAGATGTTGGCAAAAAAGAGTCAAAAGCTGCCGATGAAGAAGTGGAGAAAAAATTTCCATTTTTCGCTTTAATTCCTATTCTTTTGGGTGTTGGATTAATCGGTAGTTCTTTTTACTATTTTCTAAGACAAAGGAAAAAAGAATATAATTCTTAGTAAGGTTAATAAATTGAAACATAAAACTTTCCGGTTTCTTAAATATTGGCTACCTGTTTTTATATGGCTTATCGTCATTTTTGCTTTTTCTAATAATCCGACGGTAAGGGCTTCCGAAATTCATTGGCGGGATTTTATTGTCAAGAAGTCGGCTCATGTTATTATCTACGCTATCCTTTCCACTCTTATCTATCGGGCTCTGAAGTCACAAAAAGTTGAGACCAAAAAAACAGGTTATATTTCAGTATTTTTGGCGTCATTCTATGGTATTACAGACGAATTTCACCAATCCTTTACTCCAGGACGTGATCCGACTTTTAGAGACATGATTTTTGATACGATTGGTGCCACTTTAGCAATTTATTTTATTTGGAAATTATTGCCTAAGATGTCTGAAAAAGTTAAGCTTTGGGCAAAAAAACTTGAAATTATATAATATGAAAAAAATATTAGTAACAGGGGGCGGAGGCTACATTGGGTCGGTGGCAACCTACCTTTTGCTCCAAAAGGGATACGAGGTAGTTGTTATCGATAATTTCTCAACGGGCTATGAAGAACCTTTGAAAAAGTTTAAGAATAAGTTTAAGTCTAAGTTTAGATATTATGATGCTGATTTAAAAAAACCTTTAGACCCGATCTTCAAAAAAGAAAAAGGCATCGATGCGGTTTTACATTATGCGGCTCACTGTTTGGTAAATGAATCAATGGAAAATCCCCAAAAGTATTTTTCTAATAATGTATGCGGGTCGCAAAACTTACTTTCGACCATATTAAAGTATGATATCAAGAAAATTGTATTTTCTTCAACCTGCGCAGTCTACGGAGAAGCAAAATATGTGCCCATAGATGAAAAACACCCTACAAATCCATCGAATCCGTATGGCGAATCAAAGCTATTGATAGAAAGGATGCTTCAGTGGTATGGAAAACTCTCGGATTTAAAATATGTGATTTTAAGATACTTTAATGTCTGTGGCGCAAGCGATGACGGAGAAATAGGAGATTCTAAAAAACCGTCCGTACTTCTTGTTCAAAACGCGGTAAGAGGAGCACTTAGCATTGAGTCGTTTTATTTGACTTGTCCTGAAGTTGAAACACCTGACAAAACGCCGATCAGAGACTATATAAATGTAGTTGATTTGAACGAAGCACATGTTTTAGCTTTGGAATATCTTTTCAGAGGAGGAAAGAGTGAAATAATTAATCTGGGTACGGGTAGTGGAAATTCGGTGTTGGAGGTAGTGGATAAAGTACAAGAGGTAGCAAGTTTTAAATTTGATTTGAAGAGGACTGAGCCCCGAAAGGGTGAACCAACCAAGTTGGTTGCAGATATTAAAAAAGCGAAGAAGATTTTGGGGTGGGAACCGAAAAGGACAATTAAGGATTCAGTAAAGAGTCTTGTTAAGTGGTATAAATTACATCCGAATGGGTGGGATAAATAAAAAATTTTCTCTTTCCAATTGGAGTATTTGACAAAAGACTAGTTTTTATATATTTTTGGGATTATGAAAAAAGGCCTTGTTTTTATAATCCTAATGTTTCTTCTTTCATTGTTTGAATTTCAGAAAGTGACATGGGTAGCTTCTGTCAAGGCTTCTTCCCAAGATACTAAAAGGTATATTGTTAGATTCAGAAATTTTGCTCCTCGCTTCTTAAAAGACAAGGTTGTTAAAGACCAGGGACTTTCATTGAAGGAAGAACTCAAACTTTCTTCGACCTACGTTGTTGACGTGCCTAAAGATAGGGTTTTTGAATCGACTGAGAAGTTAAAGAAAAACTTTTTTGTGGAGTATGTTGAAGAAGACTATGTTGCCGAAAAGCAAGTTTTACCCAATGACCCTCTTTTTCCAAACCAGTGGGGTCTAGCTAAAATTGAGGCAGTAAACGGTTGGGAAGTTACAAATGGATCGGAGGATGTCGACATAGCAGTCATTGATACAGGTATAAATAACTCTCATCCGGATTTGGCGAGTAAAATTTCTGTTTCGGTAAATTGCATAAATTCTTCTTGTCCTTTTTTTACAACCACGGATCCCGACGGTCACGGGACTCATGTGGCAGGAATAATCGGCGCGGCTACAAATAATAATCAAGGGGTTGCGGGACTTGCCTGGTTGCCAAGACTGATGTCTGTAAAAGTTCTGGACGATACAGGAAGCGGTTACTACTCCTGGATTGCCAACGGCATTGTTTGGGCTACCGATAACGGCGCGGAAGTAATTAATCTTTCCTTGGGTGGAAGATTTACCTCATACACATTGGAAAATGCGATTAACTATGCTTGGGACAAAGGAGTCATAATAGCTGCGGCTGCAGGGAATTCTGGAAGTAGTTTTCCGATGTACCCAGCGTACTATGAACCTGTTTTAGCAGTTGGTGCTACAACTAGCGAGGATAAAAAGGCAACCTTCTCTAACTACGGGACCTGGGTAGATGTCGCAGCTCCCGGAGTTTCTATCCTTTCGACATACGAAAATGGTTATGAATATCTTTCGGGGACTTCTATGGCAACCCCATTTGTTTCCGGGCTGGCAGGGCTTGTGATCGCGAAAAATCCTTCTTGGACAAATGTTGAAGTACGGCAAAAAATTGAGGACTCAAGCGAGATAATATCAGGAAGCGGTTTATACTGGAATTTTGGAAGGGTGAATGTGTGTCGTGCCCTCGATTGTAGTATTCAGCCTGTCCCTACTTCAATTCCCACTCTCACACCTACCACCATACCGAGTCCATCACCTACGCCAACCTTGACTCCCACTCCCATTTTAACTCCTACTCCTACGTTGATTCCTAGCGTTACCTTAACTCCAACCCCTACACCCACCCCGAGTGGTCAGTCCAAGCCTTGGTGGTGTAGATATGCTCCAAGTCATTATCTTTGTCAGTGAATTTCGGGTAAATTTGCACGGGCGGTATACAATGTAGGTGTTTAAAGTATGCAGACACTATTATTAATTGCGGCAGTTTGTATATTGGCAGTTGGGATATTTGTTGGTCAAAAGACTAAAATTGAACTAGGAAACCAGCAAGGAAAAGTTTTGTCCGATGATAGTAATAAAAATCCCTCAGGCAAAGTTTCTGTCGAAGCCAATATTACAACTCCCACTCTAGTTCCAACCTTAGTTCCTACTCCTCGAACCTCCCCACTCGAAAGTTATAAATATCCGAATTCGGTAGTTGTTGGTGATTCAGAAAAGACATTAACTTTACAAAGTCAGGACTCGTCTAATACAGTAACCGATTGGTACAAAAATAAAATAATAAACGAAGGGATGAATGTCAAAACCTTTGTGAAGACAAGCGCCAATAGTAATATTCTTAATAAGTTGACAGGTGCACGAGAAGGCGAGGAAGTAAATGTGGAGATTAGCAAAGAGCCTAGTGAATCAATAGTTCACATAACAGTCGAAGTAAAGGAAATCGAGTAGTGGAACTTCACCTTGACAAGTTTGATATACTTCGATACCATACTTTCACCGACGAACTGCCTCTTGATTTTACTTTCTTAGGATAAACTGAAAATAAAATGATATTTAAAAACATATCAGTATCAATTCCGATGGTAGAGCGTTCAGAACTAACTGGCGTTATCACTTACTTTCAGAAAATTTATACTTTTCCATCTAAACTATTTAATCTATTAAAGGGAAGTACTTTGCTTTTTGTTGATAAAATAAGGCTTTTAAAAAATAGAGAAAATATTGTTGGAGACCAACATTTGGAGAATGTCGGTCAGAGGTTTACTCCAAAGAAATATTTCAAATCCATCGCTTTAGTAACTGTAATAGTTATTGTACTTTTGGGTCTAGTAAAGATTTTGGATAATTATAAGTCTAAAGGCTCCTCAGGAGAAGTAATTGATGTGGGCAGCGCCAGGTCCTCGATAGATTTTAACAAAGAATTTGTATTTCCGTTAAAAAATGACAAGGGAGAAGAAGTTGCTAAACTCAAATATTTAATAGAAAAGGCGGAACTGCGTGATGAAATAGTAGTAAAAGGACAAAGAGCCAAGGCTATCAAAGGAAGAACGTTTCTTATACTTAATTTAAAAATTGCCAACGAGTTTAACCAGTCTATAGAAATTAAATCAAGAGACTATGTTAGGCTGTCCGTTAACGGCAATAAGGATGAATGGTTGGCGCCGGATATTCACAACGACCCTGTCGAGGTTCAAGCCATATCAACCAAATACACAAGGATTGGATTTCCAATAAACGATACTGATCACGACTTGGTAATTCGGGTAGGAGAAATAAATGGCGATAAAGAAGAGATTGCTCTTCAATTTTAAAAAAAATGCCTGACTTGTCGACAAAAAAAATTTCCACTTCCCTCATAAAAGAGATTACTTCTGCATTAGAAAGCGTTAAGTCCTACGGAAGTGTTGAAGTATATATTCAAAACGGCATTGTGACACAAATAACCGTTAGGAATATAAAAAAAACTAACAGTAAATTCGGCCAAAAATTATAATCCTAATAACTTGATAAAAAAGGACATAAACCTTTCCACACTTACAATCTATAATAGAATACCTATATAACAATATAAATGAGAACTTCTTTATAAGAGGAAGCCTATTGACAAAACAAAATGAGCTTGTTATATATAGATATCTGATTCATAGATATTAACCTATATCTATAATCGAATTAGATTTTCAAATAGAACTGCCCTAATGAGATATAGTATTGGAAGCTGGCCGCAAACGGAGGCTTTCCGGTTTGACTTAAATTGTCCTTTGGACGAGAGGTCGAATCGGGGAGCCTCCGTTTTCGTTTGAAAGCGGGGTGTTTAGGGTGAAGTGCCTAGCCCCGTTAGATGCGTAAGCTATCTAACTGGGGTGACCAAAAAGAAAGGGGGTGACCCTGTATTTGCACAACAAACTTACGAGATTTCTGGTAATGGAACGAATTCGGATAACGAGATAACGAGTACGATTACCACTACCACTACAGTTGTGCAAGAAAATGTAGCCGATGTTTACAATGATGTAGATGTCGATGCAGACACAGGTGGTAACGATGCAAATGATAATACCGGAGGTGATGTTGAGATCGACACAGGCGATGCAGATGTAGATGTTGCTGTTGGAAATACTTTAAACAGTAACTCTGCAGAAGTTGGCTGTTGTCCGTCAGGTCCAATTGACGTTTTGATTTCAGGAAATGCTTCTGATACAGATAATGACGTTAACTTGGGTCTAAAGAGCGGAACCGAGGTTTTCCAAAGTAACTACGCTGACGTGACAAACAAGGTTGACGCTGATGCTGACACTGGTGACAACGATGCCGAAGATAATACCGGCGGAAGTGTAAAAATAACTACCGGTGACGCCGAAGTTGATGTTGAAGTATTCACAACCGCAAATGCCAATTCCGCGCAAGTTGGAGATGGAGGCGGTTTGGGAAGCCTTTCAGCAAGAATTCTTGGTAATGGAACAAAGAGCGACAATGAAATAAAAATTGATCTCGCAAGCCAAGTTTTGTTAGCTCAAGAAAATGTTGCTGATATATTCAACGGTGTTTGGGCTGACGCCGATACCGGTGACAACGATGCCAAAGATAATACCGGAGGCGACGTTGAAATCGATACGGGTGACGCCGACGTTGATGTTGAAGTTGACAACATGGTCAACTTTAACTGGGCTGACCTCGACTGTGGATGTTTGTTGGAGGACCTTTTGGCAAAGATAGCCGGAAACGCGTCTGATTCAACCAACAAAATCACTCTTAAACTTGGTCAAGGACAACTAGCTTTCCAAGGCAATTGTGCTGAAGAAGGTGGTCCTGAAGGTTTAGGTGATGAACATAAGGGAGATTGTGAACTTGATAACAAGGTTGACGCTGATGCTGACACTGGTGACAACGATGCCGAAGATAATACTGGTGGAGTTGACGGAGCTGATCCGACAATCGAAACTGGTGATGCTCACGCAGGAGCTGATATTGATAACTCCGGCAATGTGAACGTATTGGGCGACGGTCCTGATCTCGAACTTCCAGGAGACTGGGGAGTTGATTTCGGATTTAATTGGGCCTTTTTCTGGGCTTGGTTAATGGGATCGAGCGAATAAACCAATCTTTAGGAGCAGGGTAGCCTCTGCTAGCACTTCAGCGGGGGTACCCTGTAAACCTGAGGACTAATGAAATAAGTATTTAAATAATATGCCTGCCTTAAAAATTGTAAATGAATTTATTGAAGTTAGGGATATAAATAAACCGATATTTGAGCTTAAGTTTTACTATCCTTGGCTTAAGTCTTTAATAAGGTTAATAAAAAATATACAAATGTTTAAAAAACAAAATTTTATTAAAAGGTCGTTTATAGCCATAATCATAGGGCTTTTCTTATTAGTACAAAATCCAGCCGTTTATGTATTGGCATTTGAGATACCAGATGCGCCAAGTGCACCGACGCCACCGCCTGAACCAGAAAGTACGACAACGGTGCCTGAAGCCCCAAGTGCGCCAGATGCTCCTGACGCGCCAGATGCACCAACTTTGGAAGAGATGCTTGAGGCAAGTCCTACACCCACGCCGGAAGATGAAGAAAGTATTTCGCAGGACGAACCAGAAAGCGGAAGCACTGACGGTAGTGGAGAAAGTCAACAGCCTACTTCGGAAAGAAGCGGAGAAGTAGCTGATGGACAAGTGGGAGACGTAGAAATCGATACTGGGGACGCTACAAATACCGCTGTTTTAACGACGACAGGTAATAATAATTATTCAACATTTGTTCCATCTGGAGGAACAGGATCGGTTTTTGTAGGAAATAGTGATAATGCTAGTGACTCAACTAATACTGGATCAATAAATCTATCCGATTCAAATAACACTTTCCAAGATAATAGTACAAACGTTGGAAACAACTTAACGGGAACGACTACAACCGGTGATAATTCTGCATCAAATAATGTTGGGAATTCGTCAATCGAAACGGGAGACGCAAACACGTCGGGAACTATTATAACAGCGGTTAATACAAACGTTGATGGGGTAGCCGTAGCTGAATTTAATGTGGTGGATGATCATATTGGAGACGTTATTTTAGATTTCTCCCAAGGATGTATTTCTGGATGCTCAACGGGAGACCTGGGTGTTGTAAATTCTGGAAATGGAGAAGACTCGACTAATACAGGCAATATTAATGTAAACGGATCCGAAAATACTTTCCAAGAAAATGATGCTACTATCGAGAATTCAATGCTTTTGGCTTCGGACTCTGGAAGTAATAACACTGATCGAAATACCGGAGGGGACTCGTCAATTACAACGGGCGATGTCAATGTTACCGCAAGTATTTTGAGTTTCGCCAATAACAATATAGTTGGAGGAGTTATATACGCCGTTGTTAATATCTATGGAAATTTAATCGGAGATATAATTTTACCTGAAGGGTCACTAACTTCCTGTTGTGGAAACGATGCAAGTCTGTCGAATACAGGTAACGCAACAGACTCGACTAATACAGCATCTCTTACTCAAAATAGTGAGACGGACATCAATCAGTTTAACAACGCTGATATAGAAAATAATCTTATTATTACAGCAACAACCGGAGACAATTCAGTAAGTGCGAATACGGGTGGCGATAATAATATTACGACGGGCGACACCGATGTTTTGGCTCAAGTTGTCAATATAGCGAATAACAATTTGGTCGGCGGTAACTATTGGTTGGTTATAGTCAACGAGGCCGGACGCTGGATCGGAAAGATTTTAGGATTTGATGGCTCTAATATTGCAGGCTCGTCTGAATTTGAGATTGCATATGACGAGAATGGTGAAATATTTGTGACGAATTCCGGAAACGGAAGCGGATCAACAAATACTGGGAATATAAATCAAACAAACACCAATACAATAGTTCAATCGAATGAAGCAAAGATTGTAAACAATGTCAACCTTCTTGCTAACACAGGAGGTAATTCTGCAAGCGATAATGTCGGAGGTAATTCGTCGATTACAACAGGTGATGCAAACGTTATTGCCAACATAGTTAATTTCGTAAACAACAACATTGTAGGAAGCGGGAAACTATTTGTTACGGTTGTCAATGTGTTTGGAAGTTGGATGGGTAACTTTGTAGGACCTGGCTTTGCAAAGGAAAATGAAAATGAGAATTTGGGTTTAGGTGGAGCTGAAGCGGAAAATCAAAACAACTCAGGAGGTAATAATGGAGATTCGGCTAATTCGCAGCAAAATGCAGGTTCTACTAATACATTTATCAGCCAGAAAGCAAATAATGTTTTGGGAATTTTTACACCAAGTGCGTTTGAAACTACATTTGAAACTACAGATGAAGGGACAAATGTACTTGCAATGGCAGGAAGTGATGATTCGGGTGGTACGCCAACAGCCGGGAAAAAGGTTGTTCACATTAACCTTGCCTATCTTATCCCGCTTATTCCCGTTGCTATTTTACTTTTATTGAAGAGGAGAAGAAAATTTGCACAAAGTGTTTCTCCTACGGTCACTGCCTAAATTTTAGGCAAATGCTTGTAAAATTTAGAAGGTTTGTTGCTATAGTTTTAGTTTTAAACTTACTCTTGGGTAGGGGAGTAGGTTATGTCAAAGCAGAGGAGTTTGTGATTACCGATAATGGATCCGGTTCTTCAAGTGAAGTAAATATTACACAAGAGAGTCAAACAACTGTAACACAATCTAATGCCAGCGAGACTTCTAATAGCGTTGATACAAATACAAATACTGGCGGTAATTCAGTTTCCGAAAATACAAATGGAGATGCTTCGATTACAACAGGAGATGCAGCGAGTCAGGTAGTGGTAGAAAATAGTGGAAACACTTCGACTGTAAACATAGGTTGTTGTCCGACACCTTCCGAGGTGACAATATCGGGAAACGGGAGCGATTCAACAAACGCTATAAACATTACTTCTTCAAGTCAGACGACTATTACGTCAAATCAAACTGCGACCATAACCAATTACATTAGTGGTACGGCATCAACCGGTTCAAATTCCGCGAACGACAATTCGGGGGGTAATGTGACTATTACAACGGGTAATATCACTGTAAGTGCAAAGATAATAAATGCACCCGTTAACACAAGTTCCGTAAGTGTAAAGTCGGGAAATCCGGGTTTAATTGCAAAAATTTCTGAGAACGGAACGGATTCTAATAACGATATAAGTGTCAGTTTTTTCAACGATACTGAAGTTTACACACAATTTGCCGCCGATATAGAAAATTACCTTTTATGGGATTTGAATTCGGGAGGAAATCAAGCTGATGGGAATTCTGGCGGGAATGTGACAATAAAGACTGGGGACATTGACTTAGAAGTATTTATTAATAATTTTATTAATTTAGGTAATGTTGAAGTAGATTGTTGTGAGGATATTTTCGATCCAGGTGATAAAGATGATGAACCTGATCGTGGAGGGTTACCCCCTTCGGTGGAGAAAGACAAGGAGAAGGATAATAATACTTCTCCACCAGGGTCTATTCTTCCCAGCGCGGCTGCAACAGAGGCAGGAGGTCCTGGAATTATCGGTCTATCCGATACTTCAAGCGAAGGCGCTCAGGCTCTATTTTTCTTCCTTGCCCTTGCAATGATTTCCTTAGGAGGTAAGATAGTTGTTGATGAATTATTTCCTCAAAAAAACTTTGCTTCGTTAAAAAAAAGAGTAAAATAAGTTTCTTATGAAGAACAAAACTTCTGTACCTAGGATTACACTGGGTATTTCGCTTTTATTTTTGGGCATCTTACTTTTCATAGGGCGAAAAACAACTCCTGTTTCTCAAAGTGTCAGTTTTGAGAGCGAACCTGTAAAAGTCGAGAAACTTTCAAGTGAGGAGGTTGATGATGCCAAAATTCCTGAAAGAATTATGATTCCACAATTGAGTTTAGATTTAGAAGTAAAAAAAGCAAATATAGTCAATGGATATTGGGAGGTTTTTGAAGATAAGGCAGGATGGGGAATGGGATCTGGGATACCGGGACAAGTCGGGAATCAAGTGATATTTGCACACGCTCGGGAGGGACTGTTTTTACCACTTCAATCCATTAAAGAAGGTACAAAATTATATGTTCTTACCAAAAACGGCTGGTTCGGATATGAAGTTCGTGATATAAAAGAGGTTTATCCCAATCAGATAGAGGTTATAGGTGAAACGGCAGACGAAACTTTAACTCTTTATACATGTAGCGGGTTCGCTGACTCAAAAAGGCTGATAGTCATTGCAAAAAGAGTTTAGAATTCTCTTGAAAGAATGCTTTCTAAAGTTTAAGATTAAATGAAATGAATACTGCCGCGATAACATTATCCCATTTTCTTTTTCCCAGACACAGTAATAATCACAAAGCAAAATTGCTTCATTCGTCTTCCTTATTGCTGTTAGCGCTTTTTTTGGTTGTCTATCAGATAATTTTGCGGGCTCTTCCTTTATCAGGTGTCAAAATTTTGGGATATGCTGCAAATATCCCCCCGACTGAGATAATCAATCTGACAAATCAGAGAAGAGCAGAAAATGGCGTAACAGCTCTATCCACGAGTGCACTTTTGACTGAAGCAGCAAGGCTTAAAGGAGAACACATGCTTTCCCAGGATTATTGGGCACACACAGCTCCTGATGGAACCGAACCCTGGAAATTTTTTACGGACGTCGGTTATAAATATCGATATGCAGGAGAGAATTTAGCTCGAGACTTTTCTAATCCAAATTCGGCAATGGAGGCTTGGATGGCCTCTCCTTCTCACAGGGAAAATTTGCTTTCGGGTAAATATAAAGAAATTGGAGTCGCTGTTGTTGAAGGGGATTTGGGAGGAGTGGATACTACACTAATAGTTTCACTTTTCGGAACTCAATTTAGCGATACAACTTCTCAAGTTCCTGTAGTTGCCGCAAAACCCCAGATTGAGATTACGCCGACTCCTTTGGCACTAGCCACGCTCACTCCAACCCCGCAGTTTTTTGCTGGAGTTATCACTCCTACTCAAGGCAGTGAAAAGATAATAATATTGGAAGAGCCAGTTCAGGAAAGAGCGGGTAGATTTCAAACTTTAATTTCTCCATTTGAATCAACTAGGGGGGTTGCTGTGGCGACTACGGTTTTACTCCTTGTTGTATTAGTCATTGATGGAATAATAGTTACAAGAAGAAATATTACAAGAATTGGAGGAAGAACATTTGCACACATTGCATTTTTAGGAATGATTTTGGCAATACTTTTAATTGCTAAAGTGGGGGAAATACTTTAAATGAGAGACATTACACATCACTTACGACATTACCTTCCCCTTATAGGTATACTTGTTGCGGCTACTATCGGTTTTGCGGTTTTCTCATGGGATCGGGTGTTCCAGTTTGCGGTGATTGTTGCGGCTAGTCTAGGTTACATTGTTTGGGGTTTGATACATCACCATATTCACAAGGATTTACACCTAAGCGTGGTTGTTGAATACTTTGCAATTGCAATTTTAGGAATTGTAATTATCTTCAGCTTACTTTTTAGAGCTTGAGGGTTTTTAAAAACTTTTTGAATTCTTCACCAATATCGGGTCTCTCAAGTGCAAACTTAACCTGTGTTTGCATGTAAGTTAAAGGGTCGCCCGTCGTCATCCACTCTCCTTCTATCTTGTGAATTAGAAACCTGGCACCATTTTTTTTAGCTTTGGTAATAGTATCCGTTAGCCACAATTCTCCTCCCTTTCCGGTATCTAATTTTTTCAATTCTTTAATTGTTTTGTAGTTGAGAATAAATCTTCCGAATTCTGCTAGGTTTGAAGGAGCTTTTCCAATTTCAGGTTTTTCAACTATACCTTCAAACTCATTATTTTCTGGGTTAAATTTTACAATTCCATACTTATTCACTACATCTGGAGAAATTTCTTGAGTTGCTATTACTCCATCACATTCCTCTTTTTCATAAACCTCAATAAGCTGCCTTAGACAAGGCTTTTTTGACATAACAAGATCATCTCCAAAAAGATAAGCAAAGGCTTCATTATCATCAATTAAGGGAGCTGCACATAAAAGTGGTGTTCCATTCCCATACGGATAATTTTTCTTTTGTCTAACATATACAAAATTAGCTAGCTGAGGAATTTCTTTGACAGTTTTAAGAAGTTCTTCTTTGCCGTTTTTATCTAAGATATGCTCTAGTTCCACATGGGTGTCGAAATGATCCTCCATAACTGCTTGGCCTGCTTGGGTTACTATAATTATGTCTTCGATGCCAGAAGCAACGCACTCGTCCACGACATGATGAATTATAGGTTTATCGATGATGGGAAACATCTGCTTGGGGACATTTTTGCTTGCTGGGAGGAATCTGGTACCATAGCCTGCGACAGCGATTATCGCTTTTTTAATTTTGGGGAAGTTTTTTTTCATGGGCAGGAAAATTATATCATTAAGCTGATCCAGATACCAAAAAAAGTCAAAAAGAGGTATAATTTGGCCATGGAAAATAGCAAAAACGGTAAGTTTCATAGTCCAAGTAAGGGTATTATGGAAATCTCGGATATAGTATCTGAGGTTGCCTCTTTTGTGGACGAAGAACCTACTAAGTTTTATAGGTTGGTCATTGGGACGGATAGTCAGACTAGAAAAATCAATGGTGAAAGTGAAGTCGACTTTGTGACTGCAATTATTGTTCACAGGATAGGTCGTGGTGCGAGGTATTTCTGGAAAAAAGAAAAGAGAAATGGTCGCCCACCGGTTTTGCGCGATAAAATTTATACCGAAACCTTAATGAGTTTACAAACAGCCCAGGAAATTGTGCCTAAAATTCGGAAAGTTGTTTCTCCCGCAAAATATGACTTGGAAATCCATATCGACGTGGGACCTTTGGGTCCGACAAGAGAAATGATTCGCGAGGTCGTTGGTATGGTAAATGGTAATGGCTTTGTGGCCAAAACTAAACCCGATAGCTGGGGCGCTTCAAGTGTAGCAGATAAACATACATAACCAACTTCTTCAAAGTTGGAATTTCCAAATTTCAAATTCCAAATGCCAAATAAAATTTTTGGAGAATAATGTTACAATCGGCGTCTCCTAGACCGATATAAAAAATAAGTTTTGACTATAGTTTGGAGATTTTGTATTATCTGTTTACATTATGAAAGGTGTAGTACTCGCAGGAGGGCTTGGAACTCGACTCTACCCACTAACATTCGCAACAAACAAACACTTACTTCCAGTGTACGACAAACCAATGATTTATTACCCTATAGATACATTAGTAAATGCGGGTATTAAGGATATTTTGGTCGTTACGGGTGGGCCTCACGCAGGAGATTTTATTAGAGTTTTAAGAAACGGTAAAGAATTGGGAATAAAACACTTAGAGTATGCTTATCAGGAGGACGAAGGCGGTATTGCGGAAGCTTTAAAACTCGCCGAAGATTTTGCCGATGGTAAACCAATCTGTACGATCTTAGGGGATAATTGTACGGATGCGGATATTAGTAAAGAGGTTAATAATTTTAGAGATGGTGCGCATATTTTTGTAAAGGAAGTACCCGATCCAGAACGCTTTGGTGTGGCTGCTTTTAACTCAGAAGGAGAAATAGTTGAAATAGAGGAGAAACCTCAAAGTCCCCGATCAAGATTCGCAGTAACAGGATTATATATTTATGATTCGACAGTCTTTGATAAGATAAGAAGTCTTATAAGATCAGATAGAGGCGAGCTTGAAGTGACAGATTTAAATACTCTTTATTTGAGAGATGGTAAACTTAGCTGGAGTGAGTTGCAAGGATTTTGGAAAGACGCTGGAACAATTGAAACTCTTTCTGAGGTTTATAGATATTGGGCAGAAAAGAATGTAGGATTAAGAAATGAGAGGGAATAGATTAGATTAGAAATTAAAATTTATAATGAAGAATTTAATTTTAGTTACGGGTTCGGAAGGATTGGTGGGATCTCGGTTTGTCGAGATATCACAGAGGAAAAACTTTTTGCATCTGCCGAAAGAGATTGAACTCGATATTACGGATAAATCGGAAATAAAGGCAGTAATAGAAAGTTACAATTTCAGTGCCGTTGTTAATTTTGCCGCTTTTACAGATGTTGGGAAGGCTGAGAATGAGAAAGATAACAAAAAGGGAGATTGTTGGCAGGTTAATGTCGAAGGAGTAAGGAATTTTGCAGAAGCAATAAAACCCCACAAAGAGCGCATTCATTTTGTTCAGGTTTCAACAGACATGGTTTTTTCTGGGAGTTCAGAGGATCCAGGAGCATATGAAGAATCTCATCCTCCTGAAGCCGATTCTTCTAAGCTCACTTGGTACGGCTTTACAAAGTCAGAGGCGGAAAGAATTGTAAGTGAAGTTTTGGGTAATTCGGGAACGATTTTAAGATTGATTTATCCGGTCAGAAGTAACTTCGAACCGAAATTAGATTATCTGAGAAAGCCTCTCAAACTATATGATGAGGGAAAACTTTATCCGGTGTTTTCCGATCAGCAAATTTCCGTCACTTTTATTGACGAGGCTTGCAGAGCTTTAGATAAAATCATAATTGAAGGACATAAGGGAATATTTCATGCCAGTTCGTCGGATACAACTACGCCCTATGAGCTTATTTCTTATCTAGTCGAGAAGGTTCGTGGAGTGAAGGACGTTGTAAAGACAGCCTCTTTAGAAGAACATTTAAATAAGACTGGAAGTTCTATATACCGTTATCCTAAATTTGGTGGTTTAAAAGTTGATGAAACAGAAAATAAATTAGGAATTAAATTTAGTTCTTGGAGGGAGATTATTGATAAACTGATTGTTCAAGGATTAGGAAAGTAGTTTTTGAGAAACCTTAGTTTGTTGCCCCAATCAATCTTAAAACCGTAAATTGCAAAGCAATTTGTGGATTCAAGGTTGCGAAGGAGATCTTTATCTCCGCCAGCATCTTATAGTATAATACTTCAACTTAAACGGTTTTCTGTCCAGCTGACTATCAAGGCTGGATTTTTGGTTGGTAAGGAGTTTTAAATAATTCATGAAAGGCAATCAAGTATTTGCTTCTGATCTTGTTACTAATTCGCCCGTCCACTCGGGGTTTATTCATAATGGAAAAAAATACAATACTCATACGCATCTCCCTTTTTCGGAGTCGGCTTTTCAGACACTTATCGCTTGGCAGAAAGTTCTGCTTGCAATCGTCATCTTTGTGATTTTTGTCGGGATTGTTATCAATTTGAAGCTAACTTTAATCATTATTATTGCGATTTTAACCCTCATTTACTCTCAAGACCTTCTTTTCAGCATATATATACTTATTAAAAGTTTAGAGCATCCACCGGAGGTAAAATTTGATAAAAGATCTCTTTCAAAAATTGATGAGGAAAATCTTCCTATCTACTCAATTCTTTGTCCCTTATATAAGGAAGCCAAAGTCTTGCCGCAATTTGTCGAGGCGATTGCTAATATCGATTGGCCAGATCGGAAGCTTGACGTATTACTTTTATTAGAGGAGGACGATAGAGAGACAATAAATTGTGTCTATAAACTTAATCTTCCTTCCTATTTCAGAACACTCGTTGTTCCAGATTCTTTGCCCAAGACAAAACCTAAAGCCTGCAATTTTGGTTTGGGTCAGGCAAGGGGAGAATATATTGTCGTTTATGACGCGGAAGATAAACCGGATCCACTTCAATTGAAAAAAGCATATCTTGCTTTTCAAAAACTACCGGGCGAGGTCGCTTGCTTGCAGTCTAAACTAAATTATTACAATCCCAACCAAAATTTTTTAACTCGTCTTTTTACAGCTGAATATTCTTTATGGTTTGACATAATCTTGCCGGGTCTTCAATCTATAAGCACGATTATTCCTCTTGGGGGAACAAGTAATCATTTCAAAACAAATTTATTAACTAAATTAAATGGGTGGGATCCATTCAATGTCACTGAAGATTGTGATTTAGGCGTCAGACTTTTCAAAAAAGGATATAAAACAGCAATAATTGACTCAACAACTTATGAAGAGGCAAACAGCAAAGTAAAAGGCTGGATCCGTCAGCGCTCCCGCTGGATAAAAGGTTATATTCAAACTTATTTAGTTCATACAAGAGATCCTATTGGTTTTATTCGAAATCACGGGATTCACGCCTTGATTTTCCATTTGATAATAGGGATAAGAACCATTTTTTTGCTCATCAATCCAATCCTTTGGCTAACAACTTTATCTTATTTTTTATTTAACTCCTATCTTGGTCCTGCAATTGAGGCTTTATACCCCACCCCAATCTATTACATGGCGGTTTCCTGTTTAGTTTTCGGCAATTTTATATATTTTTACATTTATATGATGGGTTGCATCAAAAGACATGAGTGGCAACTGGTTAAGTACATATTTTTTATTCCTTTTTATTGGATGTTTGCAAGTACGGCTGGGATTCTGGCTTTTTATCAGCTTTTAGTAAAACCTCATTTTTGGGAAAAGACCGAGCACGGTTTCCATTTGAGTAAAGTAAGGGTTAGAAACTCATTTAACATAGACTGGAAATTTATTGCTGCTCCGCTTAAGCTCGTAAATAAAGTATCTTTAATCTTTTCAAGGACGCTAACTGATTTATTGGGACTTCTCGAAGAAATAAAGATAGATAATTCTACCCAAAATGGAAATTTGAGAATATTGATATTTAACTGGCGTGACACCAAGCATGTTTGGGCAGGAGGAGCCGAAGTATATATTAACGAGTTAGCCAAAAGATGGACGACAGATGGGCATAAGATAACTATCTTTTGCGGATGGGATAGACTGGCAAGAAGAAATGAGACAGTTGACGGAGTCAAGATCATAAGACGTGGTGGATTTTATACCGTTTACCCGCTGGCAGTTCTTTATTACATTTTTAAATTAAAAGGTAAGTTTGATATTGTAATTGATTGTGAAAATGGTATTCCTTTTTTTACGCCACTATTTGTGGGGACTCCGAAAATGCTTTTGATCCACCATGTTCACCAAGAAGTTTTTAGAAAACATTTGCGTTTTCCGCTATCGCAAATCGCAATTGCCTTAGAATCAAAACTCATGCCAGCTATTTATAAAAATCAACCTGTAATTACGATCTCCGATTCTTCCAAAAAAGACATTGTTGATAGAGGATGGGTCGATCCCGAGAATATAGAAGTTGTATCTCCCGGAATTGACCTAGCTATTTACAGAAAATTGCCCAAAACCCCATACCCGTCCTTTGTCTACTTGGGAAGACTTATGCCTTGGAAAAATTTAGATGTGTTAATTTATGCTTTTGCCAATCTTATTAAGATAGTTCCTTCTGCAGAACTTACTATCGCCGGTTTTGGAGAAGATATGTTCAGACTACAAAAAATTGCTCGAAAACTGGGAATCGAGAATAAAGTGCATCTTCCAGGCAAAGTAACGGATGAAGAAAAATCGCGCTTATTTGCTGAGAGTTGGGCAGCAATACAACCGTCTTCATTTGAAGGTTGGGGCATCACCGTAATTGAAGCAAATGCTTGTGGAACTCCGGTTATTGCTTCGGATATTAATGGCCTTAGGGACTCTGTGCTTAATGGGCGAACCGGTTTACTTTTTCCAGTAAAAGACATTGAGACGCTTACTCAAAAAATGTTGGAATTAGTTAGTGATTGGAGTTTTAGAACTTATTTATCTAATGAAGCCTTTTTGTGGTCCCGGTGTTTTAACTGGGACTATTCGGCAAATGCTTTCGAGCAACTAATTATAAGTCATCTGGAAAAAAGACAAATTTTGCCGGCATATCAGTTTATTCAGAATTCGACGAAAGAATGAAAATAGTATTTTCAAATTATGATGATGTCAATAACCCTTATTATGGAGGGGGTGGAGCATATGCTATTCACGAAGTTGCAAAAAGGCTTGCAAAGCGTCATAAGGTGACTGTTGTCACCGGCAATTATCCTAATGCGAAAACTCAATTTATAGATAGTGTTGAATACAGACGAATAGGCCTTAGTTTCTTAGAACCTAAGTTATCTCAGCTTATTTTTCACTTGCTTCTTCCCTATTATTTTAGGAAATCCTCTTTTGATGTCTGGATTGAAAGTTTTACTCCTCCCTTTTCAACCTCATTTTTACCGTTTTTCGGCAGAGGTCGAGTCATAGGCCTTGCACACATGTTGGCCGGAGAGGATATGAAGAGGAAATACAAACTTCCATTTGATTTGATCGAGAAATTTGGACTCAAATTATACAGGGAGTTTATCGTTTTGAATAAAAAGACCGAGGAGAAAATCCGAGGAATTGACAGGACCGCAAAAATAGCAATTATTCCCAATGGCATTAATGTTCCAAAAATCGCGAAGACAAGAAGTAAACACATTCTTTTTATAGGAAGAATAGAGATAAATCAAAAGGGACTCGACTTACTTTTGAAAGCATACGAAAAGCTTGGTGAAAGCTTTGATATCCCGCTTTTAATCGCGGGTTCTGGAACAAAAAGTGAGGAGAACAAGTTGCAAAGGATGATCAGAGATTTAGGAATTCAGAAAAAAATTAAATTAGTTGGCAGAATTGAAGGAAGAGAAAAAGAAAGGGCGTTTAGGGAAGCATACTGTGTTGTTATTCCATCTCGTTACGAGACTTTTTCTCTTGTTTCTCTGGAAGCCGCTTCTTATAGACTGCCGATAGTTTCTTTTGACATAGAAGGGTTGGGGTGGTTGAAAGAAGGGTGTGCCATTAAAATACCTCACTTTAATGTCGATAAGTTTTCTAAAACACTTTTTGTGCTAACTTCGGATTTTCGATTAAGAGAAAAAGTCGGGAAAAAAGCAAGAAACTTAGCACGTACCTTTAGTTGGGATGACATAGCTGAGAAGTATGAAGAGTATTTAATGGGATAATCATAAGGTTATGAACTCTTTAATAAATAAAATCGTTAAAAAAAATATTCATTGCTACTTTATTTCGCCTCATTTTGACGACGCGGTCTTATCAAGTGGTGGCCTGATGCTTTCTTTATCTGACAAGGTACCGATATCAGTCATTAATGTTTTTACCAAAGCCGCCAGAGGGCCTTACACGCTTTCAGCCAGAATGCATTTAAGAAAAAACAAATTTAAAGATGCAAGAATGCTTTATACAGTAAGAAATAATGAGGATAAAAAGGTACTGGGAAAATTAGGAGTTAAGCGAATTAACCTTGGTTTTATCGAAGCGCTTTACAGAAAAAAAAGTATAGATAAAACGTCTTCGTTAATGGGTAAGTTAATTCCCGAGATCACACACGTTTATCCGATATTTCGTTTACATGTGGTTGGGGAAAATATGTCCGGTAGAGAGAAAGAGTTGGAGTCAGAAATTAGTGAGAAACTGAAAAAGTTAGTAAAAAAAGAAAGTATAGTCTTTTGCCCCTTAGGATTAGGAGGTCATATAGATCACATTATTGTTAGAGACGTCTGTCTTAAAAATTTCAAAAACCTTGTTTTTTGGTTTGATTTTCCTTATTCGGAAAAAGAACCTAAAACATTTTATTCATTGTTAGAGGAAATAGGCTTAGAAGTTTTTTCATTCAAAAATAATCTTAAAAAGAAAAAAGAAATGGTTTTAGGTTATAAAAGTCAAGTAATGAATTTATTCAAGAATAAAGATTTCAGTTTGCCTCCCGAGAAGTTTCTAATTAATAAAGTTTCAAATTAGAATTATGCAAACTTACACAATTGAAGTAGTTCGAAAACTCGATAAAAAGTTCTTAAAAAAATGGGAGGAACTCTGGCAGTCAACCGCTGATTCTCATTTTTTTAACTCTCCTACTTGGTTTACGATTTGTCTTAGGGTATTTAATTATAAAGATTATTACATTTTTGTAATAAAAAAATCTGCCAAAGTAGAAGCAATTTTTCCATTGGTTGTGGCTGGGCATTATGGAGTAAGTGTTTTACGAAGTCCGGGTGGAAAGTATCAAGACAAGTCGACACTTCTTACGAAAAGTAATAAATCGAAAGTGATCACTTGCTTAATTAAAGAAATTTCAAAGTACGGACATTATTATCTATCAGAGGTTAGTCAGGAAATTTCAGAATGTATAGATGAAAATGACCCAAACTATATTATAAGAACCTCATCAATAAGTCCGTATTTATTACTTGGTTCTGATCCGTTCAGATTTTTATCCACTAAGAAAAAAAATAAAATTAGAAATAAGTACGAGAGGAATAAAAAGTATCTTGTGATGAAACATCTAAACAAGATTAATACAAGGGATCTTGAAGTAGTTTTTAAAATTGATTCCAAAAGTTCAAAGTCCAGAAAAGGCAAGGAGTCATTTTCCGACTTACGATCTAGAGTACTTATTAAGTCTTTATTGGAAAATGCAGGGAAATATCTGGTGGTTGACCTTTTATATTTTAGAAAAAGAGCGGTTGCATATACACTTGGGTTTAAACATAAAGATAGATATCAGGGATTTCAGATGGCGTATGTTTCCGAATTTAAGGCTTTAATCCCGGGGAAAATATTAATTTATCTTTTATTTAAAAAACTTCAACAAGAGGGCGTAAAAATTTTGGACTTCGGAAGGGGAGAAAGCGAGTTTAAGTTAGAATTCACACCATACAGAAATATACAATACGACATTTACTATACAAAAAATTCTTTTGTCAGGGTGTGGTGGTTAATAATTTGCGGTATAAAAAGTTTTATTCTCGATAACCAATCCATCTATAAGATTTACTGTCGTGGCAAGGAACATTTCCATTTAGTGAAAAATTTCCAGCCCGCTTTGAAGATATGAGAGGGTTTGTTAAAGATATTAGGTTAGTAATTTTTATAGCGATTATACTCATTTTATCGGTAAGGGGGATCTATGGGAATCCCCGTAGTTCAGAACTGAGCACAAATACCTGGAGTGAAGAAGGACCTTTTGAATTATCTCCTGAAAGGGGGAGATTTGCACTAGTCTATTCACTTATCGAAGATAAATCGGTATTTTTTTCCCTTCCCATCGCCCGGTTTGCCATACCAGATCTTGGATATTCTGATGGCAAGTATGTTTCTCTTTTTGCGCCAGGCGTTTCTTTTGTTGCACTACCTGGTTATTTAATAGGGAAGACTTTTGGAGTTTCTCAGGTGGGTACATTTTTGGTCATATCTTTATTTGCGCTTATGAATGCAATTCTAGTTAAAAGAATTGCCAGCTATTTTGGAGCAAAAAAATTAGCCGCGACAATTGCTTGTTTTGCCTTTCTTTTTGCTACTCCGGCCTATTCTTATGCGGCGAGCCTTTATCAGCATCATATCTCCACGTTTCTTATTCTTTTGTCGATATACTTTCTTTTGAAGAAAGAAAGATTTGTTAAATATCTGGTAATTTGGGTCTCTTTTGGAATTTCGATATTGGTAGACTTTCCTAATTTTTTTCTATTCCTTCCTATCATTTTCTTTTCGATCGCAAAAGTATTTAAGTTAAGATTTCTGGACGAAAAAATAAAAATTAGAGTAGAGCTTGTAAGACTGCTTTCTGTCATAGGTCTTGTACTTCCCTTTGTCCTACTTTTCTGGTTTAACAATTTGTCCTATGGATCACCGTTTCGTTTGTCTGGAACAGTTGAAAACGTACGAGAGATCGGCACAACGGGTTTGCCGATAAGGCAAGAGATAGAAGATAAGGAAATCTCAGAGACAGATCAGGAAGCTCTATCTTTTTTTAAGACTCGCAATATGATTAACGGACTTTACGTGCTTCTTTTAAGCTTAGACAGAGGAATAATTTATTTTGCGCCGATAGTTTTATTTGGGGTCGTAGGAATTCTGGAACTAAATAAGAAAGCTGTAATTAAGTCGCTTCTTGTTTCAATTCTCGTACTAAATTTAACTATTTATGCCTTATGGGGAGATCCTTGGGGTGGATGGGCGTTTGGGGGTCGTTATCTTATTCCTTCTTATGCAATCCTTTCTATTTTTATTGGTATTGCCGTTACAAAACTAAGACACAACTTTCTTTTTATGTTCATGCTTTTTTTGACCCTTGCTTACTCCGTTCTGGTAAATACATTAGGTACTCTTACTTCTAATACTAATCCTCCAAGAACCGAAGCAGAACATCTATCTTATCTCTATCATAAAGACGAGAAGTATTCTTACGATAGAAATTTTGACTATATTTTAAACAAAGGTTCTAAGTCATTTATATATGGGCAGTATTTGGAAGACTGGTTAAGCCCATTTGAGTTTTATCTCATAGTAAGTCTTAGTCTAATTTCAGTGGTATCTGCTTCAATTACTTACTTACACCTTTTTGGTCAGGATTCAGAAATGGAAATAGTTATAAAACGCGAAAGTTCCGGCAAAAATTTGAGAATCAATCTTGGGATAGTTGAAAAATTGAAAGCTTTGCCCAGAAATATTGGTTTGTGGTAGGAGGATTATGAACTGGTTTCAAAACAGTTCATATAACCTTGCGCTAGCACTCAAAACGAGCCATCGAGGTGAGTTTTGAAACAGGTTCTATGGACAAATTTGCTATTGAACTCACATTATCTAGAGTAAAAACTTTAAAAATTAAAAATTTTATCGATAAAAATCTCGGGACGTTAGTCCTTTGTTTCTTACTGGGGTTTTCAATAATATCTTTCATTGTCTATTCCCAAAACGGACTGGCTCTAAAGTATAACGATGCCAGGAGTCATTTGGATATCGGAAGGCGAGTTGTGGAGGGTCTGAAGCCGGGTGTTGCACAACTCGGGAGTGTTTGGTTACCCCTGCCGCACATTTTAATGGTTCCGACTATCTGGAACGACTTTTTTTGGCATTCAGGATTATCAGGTGCTCTTATTTCCATGGTGTCTTTTGTGGGAACAGGTCTTTTTATATATAAATTTTTGGAAAAATTAGGTGTATTTATTGCAAACTTAAACATTTTGTATTTGCAATCAACGGCGATGACGGAGAGCCTTCTTTTACTAACAATGACTGCAGGAGTTTATTATCTTACGCTTTGGGCTAGGGATGAGAAGCTAATAAATCTTGTTAAAAGTGCTTTTTGGATAATGATCTCGACAGTTACACGGTATGATGGTTGGTTTCTGGCAGTTTTTGCGAGTGTACTTGTTGGATTTATAGTTATAAGAAAGAAGGGAATAAAAGCTGCCGAAGGAAATTTTGTTTTTTTTGCAACCCTGGCGGGATTTGGAATATTTTTGTGGTTTTTGTGGAATCTACTCATTTTTAAAGACCCATTTTATTTTGCCTTTGGAGAATTTTCAGCTCGTACACAACAAACTCAGTTGGAAGCGGCAGGGGAACTTCCAACCAAAGGGAATCTCTTTCTTTCATTCAAAGCGTATTTTTTTGCTTTAGTTTATAACACCTATACGTATCCATTTTTCGTGGGGATTATTGGGTTTCTAGCGCTAATTCAGGATAAAAAAATAAATTGGAGGGTAAGACTCGCAACTTTGGCACTTTTTGGTGCACTCATTTTTAATGTAATTGCCTTGTATATGGGTCATTCGGTTTTGTTTTTACCTGAAATTATTGGTAAGACTTGGTTCAATGTTCGTTATGGAGTAATGTTACTTCCCATGATAGCAATTTCTTTCGGTTACCTGGTCGAAAGAGCAAAAAATTACAGATTTATGATTTTGGGAGTATTTTTCTTGGTAAGTTTTTTTGCTTTCGTTAACCAGGATGCTGTTGTAATTGATGATGCGGTCTACGGATCAAGTCAGAAAAATGTGACGGAGGTTGCCGGTTGGCTTCGAAAAAATGTTCTGAGAGAAGAGGGTTATGTATTGATTTCTGCAGCTTCGCACGATGCAATAATTTTTTCATCAGGCCTTCCCATGAAGAAGTTTATCCATGAAGGAACAGGAGCCTATTGGGATTATGCCGTTGAAAATCCTGATAAATGGGCAAAATGGATCGTAATGAGAACTTATGATATGAATGACCTGACTTATAATGAGATTCATGATGCCGAAGGTTTGGAGAAATACGAACTAGTTGATCATTATCCTTTTGCTGATATTTACCGACTTAAATCTGAGTATATTAGTGAAGTTATAACCAAACCAATTCTTGGAAAGATAAAATGAAGAAAATTATTGTCTACCTGAGTATTTGTTTATCTTTTCTTATTTCTTCTAAGAGTGTTTATGCAAAAAACGAAAATCCTTATTGGCAAATTCAATCGATTGATACGATGAAGCTCTCACGAGATCTTGCGAGGGAGAAGATAGATGATTCTGAATTTGAAAAAACTATTGCCCGAGAAGTTGAAAATATTTCGGATATCGGAGCAACCCATGTTGCGATAGGAACACCTTATGATGATGAATTTGTTCCCTTTATGAAAAAGTGGGTTGGGGAAGCCCGTAAAAACGGTTTAAAGATTTGGTTTAGAGGTAATTTTTCAGGTTGGGAAGGCTGGTTTGGCTATTCTCCGATTTCTCCGGAAGACCACACCATAAAAATTGAAAACTTCATTCTATCAAATCAAGATTTATTTGAAGATGGAGACATTTTTACACCTTGCACAGAGTGCGAGAATGGTGGTCCGGGGGACCCAAGAGATACAAAAGAGGTATCTAAATACAGACAATTTCTTATAAAGGAATACGAAATCTCAAAGTCCGCTTTTGAAAAGGTAGACAAAGAAGTTACATCAGGATACTTCTCCATGAATGCCGATGTTGCTCGGCTGGTTATGGACAAAGATACAACAAAATCCTTGGGGGGAGTAGTTGTGGTGGATCATTATGTCAAAGATCCCGAGCGATTGTCGATGGATGTTGTTGAAATTGCAGAAAAAAGTGATGGTAAAGTCATTTTAGGCGAAATAGGTGTTCCTATTCCCGATATTCACGGTTATATGACCGCGTCTCAGCAGGCCGAGTGGATAAAAAAAGCACTTTCACTTTTATCAAATGAACCAGCACTTTTAGGAATTAATTATTGGGTAGCAAGTGGTGGCACGACTTCGTTATGGTATGATGACTCTTCCGAAAAACCGTCCGTAGAAATCATTAGGAACTACTTTATTCCGAAAGTATTAAGCGGGAAAGTCGTAGACGAATTAGATAAATCTATAAAAGAAGCTGAAATAATTGCTAGTGCCAAAATTGTAAGCACCAACTCGGAAGGAGAATTTAGTATTGACGTAGTTCCTTCAATCGAAAAATTGGTAATCAAAAAGGATGGTTTTGAAGAAGGGACTGTTTGGTTAAATAACCGCTCGCCAGAGATAATTATCTTAAAAAGATCTAAGGGAAATATTTTTTTTAAAATTAAACTATCAATATACCAGGCGATAAATATAATAAAAGAGTTACTTCAATAAATCCGACCTTTTTTGTTTAGTTTTCTCCATCGCTTTTTGTAATCTCCATTTTTCAATTTCTTTGTGATTTTCGGAAAGAAGAGTTTTAGTAAGTTTTTTTCAGATTGATTATATTTTATTTAACCATTCTTTAAGCAGTTTAGGGTTTCCTTGATAATTGACTAGTTTTTCCAAAACTTTAAATCCTTCTCCGCTTTTAATTATTTCTTGAGCCTTGGGAACGGCTTCGGCAATAGATTTTGTTTCACCCATTACATACAAAGAAGCTGCAGCATTCACCGCCGTCAAATCCGCCTTTGGGCCTTTTTCTTTACCCATTAAAATTTTCAAAAAATCAATTATGTTTTGTTCCCTTCCACCAGTTTTTATTTCATCGATGGTAGCTTTCTTGATTCCAAGGTCGCTGGGTGTCACTGTATACCGGTTAAATTTATCGCCAATCTGCTCAACAATTATTGTCCTGCCCACATTCGAAATTTCTGGCAAACCGTCAACTCCGTGGAAAGTAAGGGTCTTTTTATAGCCAAGTTTGAAAAATAGTTCTGCGAGAGTTTCTAGGTATTTTTCGGAATAGATTCCATAGACTCTATACATCATGGGCACAGGGGAAGTAGCATTACTTACAAGGTGGAATGGTGATTTTATTCTTATGCCTTTTTCGATAAACATCTTTCGCGAGATTTTGCCTCGATTTTTCAAGCGGGGACTAATTGGGGCGATATGAAGGGGGCAGATTCCGACATTTTCAAGTGTATTTTCAACTTTTTTCGCTGATAGCTTCAATATATTAACGCCAAATGCAGAGAAAATATCCGCACTTCCCGTTGGACTTGTGACCCCCCAAAAGGCCTGCTTAGCCACGGTGTAGCCTACCGCTGCGACGATGAAGGATGCTGTAGTGCTAACATTGAAAGTTTTTAGAAAAGCACCTCCGGATCCTGAAAGATCCGTTGTCTTTCGAGCAGATACTTTGGGTTTAAGTTTTGTTCCCAGTTTTAAATGAGCTTTACAAAAACCCAGAAGCTCATCTGGAGTTTCTCCTTTCGCGTGGATTCCTGCTGAGACTGCGGTCAAATGATAAGCTTCCTTGTCGTAAAGAAATATGTCTGTAAAAACTTTCTCTGACTCTTTAGCCGTCAAATTATTTCCATCAACTACTTTGGCCATGAGAGGAACTATTTTGTCAAGTTTAGAAAGCGAATTCTTTACATTTCTATACATAAATAATCTTTTGACTTTTGGCCATTTTATTTGTAAAATTGCAAAGTTTCAGAAAAAATATACATAACGCTGTATGAAAATTTTTTATACCGTTTCCTACTCGGCTTGGATAAAGCATAAGGATTTCTTTAAGGTAGTCCTGGACGAGCTTGAGCGACATAAGGCTAAAGTTGAAACGACGATTCGGAGAGACCACTACCGAGCTGAATTAAAAAAAATTAAGGACTCAACTTCCCCATCGGAAGATAAGTATCGTTATGAGAATGATAGAGGAGTAAGACAGTCCATTTTTAGGGCAGATGCTGTTGTAATTGAGGCAAGTTACCCTAGCTTTAGGCTTGGATTTGAGGCATTCTATGCGCTTACCCAAAATAAACCAGTTTTGGTTTTATCAAAGTTTAGAAACTACAGCAAGTTGATAGATCAACCTCACTTTTTTGGCGCTAAATATACAAAATTCACATTGCCTGATGAAATAGCAAAATTTATTCGTCATGTTGAATATCACAAATTAAGAAATAGATTTAATCTATTTATTTCTGACAGCCACAAGGAACATTTAGAAAAGTCAGGCAAGCACTTTAGCGTGTCCATGTCCGACTATATCAGGAAATTGGTTGAAGCTGATATGGAAAGGAAGTAATTATTTTAACAAATCCGGCCTTCTTGCTTTGGTTTTTTCAAAAGCTTTTCCTTCTCTCCATTTTTCAATTTCTTTATGATTTCCGGAAAGTAATACTTTGGGGACTTTCCAGTCTTTGTATTTTTTTGGTCTTGTATATTGGGGAAAGCCTAAAAGCCTTGGTACTCCCGGGCTATCAAAGTCTGAAAAAGATTCTTTTTTGAGGGATTCTTCTTTGCCAATTACTCCCGGGATTAGTCTAACTATCGCATCAGTGATGACCATAGCCGGAATCTCACCGCCAGTTAAGATGTAATCGCCAATTGAAATTTCTTCGTCTACCAAATGCTGTCTGACTCTTTCATCAATGCCTTTATAATGACCGGAAATTAAAATTAAATGATCGTATTTTGATAATCTTTCTGCCACTTTCTGATTAAAAGTTTTGCCCGCGGCATCGAGAAGTATAACTCGTGTTCGGTGTTCGGTGGACGGTGTACGGTGTTTGGAATTTAGAACTTTGGATTTTAGATCTTGCAGTGCATTGTCAATCGGTTCTACCATCAAAACCATTCCGGGACCGCCGCCAAAAGGCCTGTCATCGACCATCTTGTGCTTATCAATAGCCCAGTCTCTAATATTATGAACGTTAATTTCGATTAAACCCTTTTTTCTTGCACGTTTAATTATTGACTCATCAAAAGGCCCTTTAAACATTTCAGGAAAAAGCGTCAAAATATCGATTTTCATACCACTATTATACTCTTTGTGAGTTTCGCATTAGGTAGTAGAATTGGGTATATATGGGCAATGGGTTTTTAAATAATAAGATTTTGAAGATAATTGCATTTTTTCTGATCGGGCTGATGCTATCCCTTTCTTCATCTTTTATAGTTATTAACTTGGGTTGTGGATCTTTTCGAATAGTTGATTGCGGTTTATATGCTGGTTGGCCAGTGCCCTACTTAAGTTTTAATAAAGAGTTTTTGAGAGAAGTGAAGGATGTGGAATTTATGAATCCGACAGTTTACTATAAAAATAAACTTTCGCCTCTTCAAGAGGACAAAATTTTTGCAGAGAAGTTTTTATCGGATGGAATAATGCTACCGTTTTTTTTGCAGGATTTTAGCTATTACGATTTTAACCCAGGACTCTTTTTAGCAAATTTTATTTTATGGCTACTTCCAGCAGGATTTATTATCGGAGTATTTTTTTAGTTTAATGTATCAAATTCCCGAACTTCTTAAATTTCCAAAACTATTCCATACTTTTTCCACAAAGGCAGATGGGAATATGGCGAATTCTATATTGGGTAGGGTTGTTAATTTCGATGAGGTAATTTCAAATCGCGAAAAATTCCTGTCAAAAGTAGGTGTTAATCAAAATAAATGTATTTGTATGTGGGTGGTGCATAAGGATGAGATTATTGAACCCGATCCTAAAAAAATTGGAATAAGCATGAAAGACTACAAAAAGGCAATGAAGGTTGATGGTTTGATTACTAATAAGAAAAATCTTTATTTATTTGTTCTTATTGCCGATTGTTTACCGATAATTTTATATGATCTGAAAGTTCCCGCTTTAACTTTGGTTCATGCAGGCTGGCGCGGGGTTGATTTGAAGATCGCTAAAAAAGCAGTTATAAAGATGCACGAGAAATATGGGAGTAACATAACAGATATTATTGCAGGAATTGGACCGAGCGTTCATAAGGAATCTTTTCTCAAAGAGAATCCAAGCCAGAAAAGTGATCCGAAATGGCAGTCATATTTAACCAAAATTGGCGAAACTAAATATCAGGTAGATTTGATAGGTTTTGTAAAAAAGCAGTTGGAAGATTCGGGAGTTTTACCCAAAAATATCTTTGTTAGCGATGTGGATACGGGAAGTGACGAGCGATTTTATTCACACAATCGGGATAAAAATCTTCCAGTTTCTCAGCAAGGCCGATTTTGTTGTGTTGTCGGAATGTTATAAATATATCTATTTACCAAACGATTTTTAGTGCTAAAATACATCTACACCAAAGGGTGTTTTTTTGTGTATATGTATGAAAGATAAAAAGAAAGGAAATATTTTAAGTAAATTTTTTTTGAATAAAAGAAGACTGGTTATATTAGCCATCATTTTAGTTGCCGGATTTTTGGTCTGGAAATTTACTTTAGGAAAAAAAGAGGAAATTGAAACAGCGAAAGTTGAAAGGGGGACTGTTATCGAGGAACTGGTGCTTTCGGGAGAAATTGATGCAGATGAATATGCGAAGCTTACTTTTCCTACTTCAGGAAAAATTGCTTGGGTGGGAATTTCCGAGGGTGACGAGGTTAAACGCGGCCAAGCATTAACAAAGCTTGACACAACGGTTCTAAATACCACCTTTCAGCAGGCAAGAGCGGCTTTACGGGCAGCAGAGGCAACCGTTGAAAAAGTTCACGACCAGGTAAAAGATCACTCGGGGGATGAAACTTTTACTCAGAAGGATACGAGAACAACAGCCGAAGCAGCCAAAGACGAAGCGTACGAGGCATATGTTGCGGCGGAATATAATCTGAGAAACTCGACTCTGACCTCCCCTTTTTCCGGAATAGTTACCTTTTTAGCTCATCCTTTCTCGGGAGTTAATGTTTTGGCGACAGAAACCCAAGTTGAAGTAATAAATCCTGATACTATTTATTTCGATGTATCAGCAGACCAAACCGAGGTTGGAGGTTTAAAAGTAGGCCAGAAGGTAGTAATTATTTTGGATTCTGTGCCGGACGAAGAAATTTCTGGATATGTTGATTTTGTAAGCTACACTCCCCGAACGGGTGAGGTTGGAACCGTTTACAAAGTAAAAGTAAAATTTGACAAAGACTTAGACATCAAGAGATATAGGATTGGAATGGGGGGAGATGCAAATTTTATTCTGTCAGAAAAAGAGGATGTTTTGTATGTTCCTCCTAAGTTTGTGAAAAGTGATTCAACGGGAAAATATGTAAAACAAGGAAAAGAGAATAATAAAACCTATGTAGAAGTGGGAATTGAGGGAGAGGATAGGATTGAAATAAAGAGCGAAAGTTTAAAAGAAGGCGATATTTTGTATGATTAAACTTCAAGATGTTTGCAAGTCTTACTTTTTAGGAGATACGGAGGTTAAAGCGGTCTGCGATATTAATTTAGAGATTAAAGATAAAGAATTTATCGGAATTTTGGGATCTTCTGGGAGTGGTAAGTCTACTTTAATGTACCTTATTGGACTTCTTGAACACCCAACTGCGGGAAAAATATTTCTGGAAGGAAAGGATGTATCAAAACTAAGCGACGATACTCTTTCAAAAATTAGAAATAAAACTGTTGGCTTCGTTTTCCAATCTTTTAATTTGATAAATAAATATACAGTTCTTGAAAATGTTCTCCTTCCGACAAAGTATGCCAAAGGAATTCTGGATTTTGATGCAATAAAAAGGGCGGAAGAGCTTTTAAAAAAATTCGGCATATGGGACAGACGCGACTTTTTTCCAAATAAAATTTCAGGAGGACAGCAACAAAGAGTTGCGATCGCAAGGGCATTGATGATGAAGCCTAAAATTATTATGGCCGATGAGCCAACCGGAAATTTAGATTCAAAAACCGGAGACGAGATTTTGGATATTATGGAAAGTTTGAATAAAGATTTTGGAGTGACTGTTATTTTGGTTACTCACGAAAAGGATGTAGCCAATAGAACTAAAAGAAAGATATATATAAAAGATGGGCAAATGGTAGGTAAGTATTTGTAAACTAAAACTATGAAAATACAAAACGGTTATCTCGATTTAATTAAAGCAGCAATATCAGACTTTAAAAGGAGTAAAATCCGTACTTTTTTGACTTCGCTTGGAATAATGATAGGGGTTTTATCTGTTGTTTTACTTATTGCGTTGGGGATTGGTCTTAAAAATTATTTGCAGAGACAATTTGAAAGCTTAGGGGCGAATTTGATAATTATTTTCCCGGGCAATATTTCATCAAGTGAAGAGGGGGGAGGGTTGGGAAACTTCGGAGCAGGATTTGCCGGTGGAGCAAATTTTGACGAAAAGGATTATATCAGTCTATCTCGCATAAATGAGGCCGATTATGTTGTTCCCTTGTTTATGAAAAGTAGCGTAATTGAGTCGGATGGTGAACGCAAATTAGGCTATTTGATGGGAAGTAGTGAGGATTCTTTTAAAATATTAAATTTGGAAATTTTGGAAGGCAATTTTTTTACAAAAGGGGATGTTTCTTCGAGAGCTAAAAAAGCGGTAATAGGGGAATCTTTGGCCGATAATCTATATGACGCACCTCAAGATGCAGTTGGAAAAACAGTAAGAGTTTCGGATCAAAGATTTAAAGTCATTGGCGTTTACAAGAAAAAGGGAGACAGAGAACAAGATAACGCAGCAGTTGTCCCTTATCGAACGACTTTCGGTACGCTAAATCCTGATGAGACGTTTTTTACCATTTATTTGGGAACTACGGATAAGGATAAAGTTGAAGAGGTGAAAAAGAAAGCTGAAGAAGTTCTTCTTAAGCGTTACGATAAAGATGATTTTACTGTTACAGAGCAGTCAGAGCTTTTATCGACGATTAATCAAATTTTCAACATTGTAAACGGAGTTCTGGTTGCAATTGGTTCGATTTCTTTACTGGTTGGAGGAATTGGGATCATGAACATTATGTATGCAACAGTTACGGAGAGAACCAAGGAGGTTGGAATAAGACGTGCGGTTGGGGCAACTGAAAGGGATATTTTAAACCAATTTTTGGCAGAAAGCATTCTTCTTTCTCTATTTGGAGGACTGTTGGGACTAGTTTTGGCATTTTTAATTGTTTTGGGAATACGGGCTTTTTTTCCGGCATCTATCAATCTTTTTTCGGTTGTAATCACGTTGGTTATTTCCTCAGGAATAGGGATATTTTTCGGTGTTTTCCCAGCCCGTCGTGCAGCCAAACTCCCTCCAATCGAAGCGATACGTTATGAATAGCTCCGAGGTGTGAACCTATTTCACCTCTAAGGTGCAAAAGGTGTAAGAGGATATAAATTTTAAAAGCGTACTCCTACGAAGGGGTTTAGGGATTTGTAGACTGTTGTGGTTCTTCCGCGACTTTTGCCATAACTGCACTAGTTAGTAAATTCATAACTTTGACGGTAGCATGAGGAAGGTTGTTATTTTTAATGTCAATTTCAGCGCCTTGTTCCTGATATCTTCCGCCTGTATATTGTAACTGAAGATTATATTCATACATGTCTCCCAATTGCATTCCTCTCTTTGGTTTGATTTCAGCCCTAGAAATAATTTGATTATCAACACCAAGCTCTTCTGCGAAAAATATATTGCCACTATTAACTCCCACTCTAACACTGACAGCCTCACCTGTCACAGTATCCTTACGTTTAATTTCATAGTATTTATTATCTTCTTCAGTTGTAGTACCCACCTGTTCGACTAGTTGCTTAATCACATCCATAACACTATAAGCTTTCATTTCTGGGTTACCAAAAAGACCCCATGTCGTAGTAGGAAACAGCGTATCTAGGCGCGCATGTGGAAAACCAGCTTCAGCAGCTCTTATATCTTTTCTAATAGCTTGAGCCACTTGAGCACGTGCCCTTCTCTCTGCACCGATTGGTGCAAAATTTTCAGCTAGTTTTGCAAAAGGTGTAGCATTACCTGGGAGTAATGTCCTTTCACCTACCCAATTTTTCAAAACCTTAGTATTTAGATACCTTTTTTTTATTTCAGGAAGACTAGAGATTGCGGGTTTGTCGTAGATAGAACTTTCTTCCTCTGACATATTAAATATATGATACTAAATTAATGATTGGTTAATCAACATATCACCTTAGAGGTGAAATGCTATTTACACCTTTGGTATTTTGTTTTAAATTTAAGTAATGCCAGGTAGAATGGTCCCTCTAGTCAATGATGAGATTTATCACGTTGTCAATCGAGGAATTGCTTCCCAACCCATATTCTTCAGTAAAAGAGATTACGATCGGAAATTGGCAACTATTTCTTATTATCAATATGCTTATCCACCGCTGAGATATTCCTTTTTTATTCGTCTACCAAAAGATAGAAGAACGGAAATTATAGAGACTTTAAAGAAGGAAGAAGATGTTTCAGTTCAGATTCTTGCATATTGTTTGATGTCCAATCATTTACATTTACTTCTGAAGCAAGTTAGGGATAGTGGTATATCTTCTTTTATGAGCAATATTTCAAATAGTTACACGCGTTATTTTAATACTAAAAATGATAGAGTTGGACCAATTTATCAGGGAAAATTCAAGGCCGTAAGAGTAGAAACCGACGAGCAGCTTTTACATGTTCAGCGTTATATTCATCTTAATCCATACAGCTCACATGTTGTAAAAACCATTGAAGATTTAGAGGATTACCCTTATTGCTCGTTGCCAGAATATTTGGATCGGTCTTCTTTTGGAATTTCGAATAAAGGGATAGTTATGAGCTTCTTTAAAAATACAAAGTCTTTTGAGGCTTTTATTTACAATCGGGCGGATTATCAGAGGAAACTTGACGATATTAAGCACCTTATATTGGAAAGTTAGGTTTAATTCCAAGGTGTGAACCTATTTCACCTCTAAGGTGAACAATATAACAATTGTATTAATAATGATTAACAAAGAACATCAATGTATAGTGAATCAACAAACTTATCGACCATTAAAAGAAGTAAGAATCAGTGTGTTGACATCGTTTCCTGTACGAGATGGTACACCTGGAGTTTGTGTTGAGAATCTTTGTCCCTTGCATGGTAGATGTGATGGAAAAGGTGTATTTCAGTACAGTCAAAATATTGGTCAGTCGGGGTTAATATTTGTTCCCGATCAGAGAGAAGAACCATTAGAGAAGATTTGAAATAACCTAAGTATTGTATTTAGTTCTTGATTAAGGTTAAATAAAAATATGGAAAAAGTTGTAATTGTGATGCCGGCATGGAATGAGGAAGACAATATTAGCAAAATGATTGAGGAGCTTGTTGATGGTGAGTTTCCAAAAATCAATGCCGAGATGCATCTTCTGGTTGTAGATAACCATTCTAAGGACAGAACCGAAGAGATTGTAAAAGAAGCTTCAAAAACGCGAAACAACGTTCACATAATCCAGCAAGGCGATAAATCAGGGTTGGGTTGGGCGTATATTAGTGGGTTCAAGTATGCGATGAAAGAGTTGGATGCAGACGCCGTAATGGAAATGGATGCCGATTTTCAGCATCCGCCGAGATTTGTTAAACCCATGGTTGAAGCGTATCTTCAAGGAGCAGATTACGTTATAGGCTCCCGTTATATTCAGGGCGGTTCAATTCCTAAAGAGTGGGCTTTATTTCGAAAAGCAGTAAGTTATTTTGGCAATTTATTTATAAGGATTGTACTTGTTAAACCAAAAATTCATGATTTGACTACGGGTTTCAGATTAACAAGAGTTAAAGGCGTTTTGGAAAATATGGATTTGGATAATTTGATGGAGCCAGGTAGATTTGCACATAAAGTTGACTTACTTTATCAAGCAATTAAAAACTCCAAAAAGACGGTTGAAGTTCCCTTGGAGTTTGCCTCAAGAACTCAAGAAAAATCCAAGTTCAATACAAAGGAAATGATTGCGACATTTAGGGTTGCAACAATATTGGGTATAAAAGATAAAGCCCGTTTTATTAAATTTGGAACCGTTGGATTTGCTGGGTACCTGGTTAATGCAATAGCACTAGAGCTGTTTGCTGACACCAGTATCACATTAGGCCTGGCGAATGTTTTTAAAGGACTTAAAAATACCCTTCTTGCTTTTATTGCTGAACCGTCGGCTTGGGCAGCCGCTTTTGCGGCGGAATTAGCAATAATAAATAACTTTATATTTAATAATATTTGGACATTTAAGGAAAAGAAAATCACGGGTTTTTTAGCAATAATTAAGAAATTTTTAGCATTTAATTTATCAACTGTTGGGGCTATAGTCATACAATTTATTGTGATTGGTGTAATGGTTGTATTTCTTGGAGATACAAGATTGATAAGACAGTTGGGAATTTTGCTGGCAATGCCGTTGGTACTTTCGTACAATTATGTGATGTACAATCTTTTTATTTGGAAAACATGGAGTTTTTCAAAATTCTTCAAGAAGCAGGAATAATAATGTTATTTCTTTGGTCTTCGTTGGCTTGGTAAACTATTTCGGGTTGTGTGCTCATGGTTTGTCTGGATGGACAATTCGGTTCAGGACAAATTGGTCGAGGAGGAAAATGTTTAACTCCGCAATTCGGACAATTGGATCCCTGAAAGCGTAATAACGGTCCCCTTAACCTCCACCACCGGGCAGGCGAATACTCAGGCATTTATTTATTAGTCGTAAAGACTTGATAAGACCCACACTTTAGAAGTTGTATCAATATCTTATCTTCACAGAAGCGGGGCCCAGTCGGAGATGGGAAATAAGTTAATTAATTCAATTTTGCAGACATGTATTCTCGGATTCCTAGGGCCTTGTCAATTTGAGAAAGATGAACGTAGACTCTCGCCATCCATTCTTGTTCCTCGAGAGGTTGGTAGTTCGTACTATTTCCATTTTGATCCAAGATTGGAATATGTATTTGTCTAACTCCTTTACTTTTTCCCACATAAACGCAGACCTCTTCGGGGTTTAGCTGTAATTCTTCACTGATTTCGTCTGCAAGAAGAATACGGTTCTCCCTATTTTCTAAAATATTTTTGACTTTATTTGAAGGATTATTTATTGAAAAATCGAAAACCTGTTGATAAAACTGCAAATTTGCTATATTTTTAAACATTTCGGAAGTTTTGGGATTACATTTATTTATAAGATAATTAAGAGCTTCATAATCACCCATAAAGAAAAATTTCGTATCCAATTCCGATTCTTCAAGTGCAAATGCAAGTCCACGGAACATCATCATAGCTATAGCTTTATTAACTGGGCTGTCTACGAAATCATAAACTAATTTTCTCGTTTTTTCCCATTCTCTCAAGTCCTCATCGACTCCTGGAAGAAATATTAATCCTCCTTCACTTAGTGAGTAGGAGTCAGTTATTTTCTCAGGGGAGTAGGTGGCTTTATGGATTAGGCCGATACTCATTGCGTAGCGTAATACATTATCAAGATTATCAATATCTACTGATCCGTTAAGTAAGTCGCTAAATGGTTTTTGGTTACCTTGTATAAGATGTATTATGTTATCCATCGAGCCGCCTTGACTTTCAATTTTTTTTGCCAGCTTGGACCCATGCAAAATTTCAGGGACAACTTCTTCATGATTTTTGCCTAATACAAGTTGTTGAAAATAATCACTGGAATGGGAAAAAGGTGGATGTCCAATATCGTGTAGTAGTGCAGCGAAATACAAATCCTTACCGACTTGTTTAAACTCGGGTTTTTTTCCTAAAGCTTTTGCCAAGTGTGCAACCCCAATAGAATGGTGAAATCTTGTATCGCACATTCCCGCGTACAAAACTTGAGGGGGAATAGCTGCGAGTGATATGTTTCTGGTTCTGATTAATTCCTTAGTTTGGAATAATTTTAAATCGCCAGGAGTTACGTCGATGCGCCCGTATATGCGGTCGATAATGAAGTCTGGTTGAATTACTGTTTCTGGAGTCATTTTTTCTTATGGAGTATAACACGAAAAAGTCTAAAGAAGCGGGGCCCAGTCGGAGATAGGCATGACGTTTTGGGAAATGTAGGCAAGAGAAAATAGATAAATTGGAATGATTAAAATTAGCATTGCGTATTTAAATTCCTTTTTGACAATTGTGTCGGAAAATGCAACGAGTAGAAAAGGAACAATCGGAAGAGAGTAACGTATTAAATCTCGGTGAGACACAAAAAGAACGGAAGCAAAAAAGATTCCGACAAACCACGCAAGTTCTGGCTCTTTCATTTTGATAAGTTTTATAAGTCCGAGAAGTCCGAAAAGATAGACAAAGATTATTTCCTCCAGCCAGAAGGTTCCTACCCAAGGAGCACTGTAATTGAAAATCTGAAAAGGAGGAAAGAAAAGATGGATGTTATCTCCTGAATGGAAATATGCCAGGAAATCATTCAATCTAATTTTATAAAAAATAAAGACTCCAAGGAGTGACAAAGGAATTAGTGATATTGAAAGATATTTTTTCATTCCCGGAAAAGAGATTTTAGACTTCAAGTCGGTTGCGATTTCTTTTAATTTGGGAATTAAGAGGATCAGAAGATATGCCATGAATAAAAGAATTCCGGGAGATTTTGTGAGCTGTGCAACCATGCCCCAAAATCCGGCGAAGAAGTACTTTTTTTGTTTAAAGTAATAGATTGAAGCAATGATTCCTGCCATGAATAGTGGCTCGCTTGCGCCCACCGAACGGACGATTAACCAACGTGCGGGAAAGAGTGCAAAAACTACAGTTAGCCAAAGTATGTCTTTTTTTTCAACATAATCTTCAATAAATCTGTAGAAAAAGTATGTTGCTAGGATTGAAGAAAGGACAGTCACAAAAAGCATAGAGTAGGGATAGCCGAATATGCCTGCAAATGTTTTAATAAGAGCTGGGAACAAAGGAAAGTGGGCTGCAAAGTACTCTACAGGCAAACCAAAGGATGTGGATTTAATAATTTCAGGACTGTAAAAACTTTTCGCGGTTACAATAAAGAGAGGCCCGTCATAATTGGCAACAATCGTTGCCATTCCGTCGCGGGGAATAGGAATTCCCCAAACTTTAGTTAAGCGTAAGAAAAAAGGGAGCCAGATAAAAAGAGTTGGCAGCACGGATATCGACGCTATTAAAATTAATTTTTTAAGTGACGAGGCCATTTGTGAAAATGATATAACGTTTGGAGGCTACTTACAAGATTAACCAACTTTTTCAAACTTTCCGTCAAGATATAGATAAAATAAATATACACTTAAATCCGGATATTTTGAATTAATTGTCTCTTTTGCTCTTTTTAAATCCTTACTGTGTTTTATGGGAGTACTTTCTTTTCCATATGCACCGCATTCCTCATGATGGATTAAATAAACTTCTTTAATGTGGTGAAGTTTGACGGAAACGTCGACCTGTTTCATAACCGTTTCCAAATCCTTTGTGCTTCCTGCTAACCCAACTGAATCAAAAGTTTTATTTTTCAAATTTTCGTCAGTCCAATTACGAATATAGTTCTGAAATCTAAAATCAATGCAACAAACTATAATTGCGTCACAAAAATGCGGCATGTTGAGTGCAATTTTACGTTACTAATAATTTTATGTAAAGCGTTATTGACTATTTTAATACCCCAAGTTAAAATTGCTTGAAAAGTTGTAATAACTTTCTCACCCCAGATGTGGGTGGGATTTTTGTTTTAACATGGAAAAAAATAAAAAAATTAAGCCTAATTACGAGCCTATTATCAGAGCGTTTGGAGAAGCAAGTATGTTAAGTTTTTCCTTTGTTTTTTTTCCTGTTGTGTTTTTATTGATCGGAGTTTGGCTCGATAAAAAATTTAATACCTTACCGGTTTTTATAGTTGCCGGAATAATTTTGGGAATAATAATTTTTATATATCAAGTTCATAAGGCTTTAAAAGCCGTTTACAAAGATAATAAATAAATGAAAAGTTTACACATATCAGTTGCACCTGAGGTAATAACCCATATAGGATCCTTCAAAATAACAAATTCACTCCTGACTAGTCTCATTGTTATGCTTTTTTTGGTAATAATTGCTTTTAAGGTAAAAGGCGGGAGTTCAAAAAAGAAAAAATCGGTATTGTATTTAGCGGTTGATCTAATTATTGAGAAATTTTATATGTTTTTTAAAAATATTGCGGGAGAGCGAATCGATGCTATTTTCCCGCTACTTATTACTTTTTTTCTCTTTATTATTTTTGGAAACTGGATCGGACTTTTTCCGGGTGTCGGTTCAGTTGGTTTTTATGAAACTGGTGAACACGGGGAATTATTTGTCCCATTTTTTCGCGGACCGAACGCCGACCTTAATACAACTTTTGCCCTGGCGTTAATTTCCGTAAGTGTTACTCAATATTTGAGTATAAAAACATTGGGACTAAAAACATATATATCTAAATTTATAAATATAAAAAACCCCATCAAGTTTTTTGTGGGCATACTGGAGCTGATTTCAGAATTTGCTAAAATTCTTTCTTTTTCCTTTAGGCTTTTTGGAAATATATTCGCTGGAGAAGTTTTACTTTCGGTGATGATATTCCTTATTCCCATCCTCGTTCCGGTGCCGTTTTTAATTTTAGAAGTCTTTGTTGGATTTATCCAAGCTCTTGTTTTTACTATGTTAACGACAATTTTTATAGTTATCGCAACCGAAGAACAACATGAAGGATAATACCCCGGTTAGATAGCGATGCATCTAACGGGGCCCCATTAGGGGGAGGTGAATAATTTGGAACTAAAAGATTTAGCAACAGCATTAGCAATAGGACTTGGAATGATTGGACCAGGTATTGGTGTTGGTCTTATCGGAAAAGGTGCACTGGAGGCAATAGGTAGAAATCCTGAAGCGGGTAATCAAATTACGACAACCTTGATTTTATCTATTGCATTCGCCGAAGCTATTGCAATCTACGCCTTGGTAATTGCACTAATTATCAAGTTTGTTTAGTCAAAAAAATATGGAAAAGCTAGGAATAGATCCGCTTTTAATAGCGGTGCAAATTATAAATTTTATTTTGCTTTTGGTTATTTTGAAGAAAGTTTTGTATAAACCAATAATTACGGCCATTAAAGATCGCACAAAGGAGCTTGAAGATATTGAAAAAAAGAGCCTAGAAGTCGAAAAAGCCAGAAAGGAAACCGAGAAGAAATCAGCCGAAATACTTGCAAGCGCTCAGAAAGAGAAGAAGGAATTGGTTCTTTCAGCCAAAAGAGAGGGAGAAGCCGAAAGAAAAAAGATAATCGAAAAAGCAAATAGGGAAGCAAAAGAAATTCTTATTGGAACGAAAAAACAGATAGAGAGAGATAAAAAGAAGTCCTAATATGAAAATTCGAAAAAGAGAAGGTGTTATTATTTCACTAGCAGATGGCGTTGCCTGGTTAACCGGACTTAAGGATGCAATGTTCGGTGAACTTATAGATTTCGGCGAAAATATATCAGGATTAGCTTTGAATTTAGAGGAAGAAAGAGTCGGAGTTATTATCTTGGGAGGTTACGAAAAGCTTAAACTTGGCGACAAAGCGAATTCAACCGGAAGACTCCTGGAAATTGGGGTAAGTGAGGAAATGCTTGGAAGGGTCATAAATGCGCTTGGGAATCCGTTGGATGAAGGAAAGATTTTTTCGAAAACGAAATATATGCCCATAGAAAAAATCGCTCCCGGAATAATCGAAAGAAAATCGGTGGATACTCCGCTTCAAACAGGTATTAAAGCGATCGACGCAATGATTCCGATAGGCCGAGGTCAGCGGGAATTGATCATCGGTGATAGACAAGTTGGAAAAACCGCAATTGCCGTTGACACGATTATTAATCAGAAAGAGTCGGACGTTATATGTGTTTACGTTTCCATCGTGGCGTTTTAAAAAAAACCGTAGTTGTAGCAGCAACCTCTTCGGAATCTGCAGCTCTGCGTTTCCTTGCACCCTACGCAGGATGTGCAATAGGAGAATATTTTATGCAAGAAGGTAAACACGCCTTGGTGGTTTATGATGATTTGACAAAACACGCATGGGCGTACCGGGAAATATCACTTCTACTTAGGCGTCCAACTGGCCGTGAAGCATATCCGGGAGACGTTTTTTATCTTCATTCAAGACTTTTAGAAAGGGCATGTCAGCTTTCGGATGAAAATGGAGGGGGGTCCCTCACGGCACTTCCTATCATAGAAACACAGGCGCAAGACGTATCGGCGTATATTCCGACAAATGTTATATCAATAACGGATGGTCAAATTTATCTCGAACCCGACCTCTTTTTTGCAGGAATAAGACCCGCGCTTAATGTTGGATTATCTGTCTCGAGGATTGGAGGGGCAGCTCAAATTAAGCTTATGAAAAAAATTGCCGGACGAATGCGGCTGGATCTTTCACAATACTACGAACTTGCGACTTTTGCTCAATTTGCAACAGACCTGGATTCGGCAACTAAAGAAAAAATAGAGAGAGGTAAAAGAATTGTAGAAGTATTGAAGCAAAGACAGTTTAGTCCCATGAAAGTAGAAGACGAAATAGTAGTTATATTTTTAGCAGTTTCTGGGAGTTTGGATGACATTCCCATTCCGCTTGTTACCGAATTTGAGAATGGCTTTTTGAGTTATTTTAATTCAAATTATACATCTCTACAAAAAGATTTAGCTGAAAAAGGGGATTTCAACGAAAAATTGGAAACAAAACTTACGGGCGTGATTTCCAAATTTAAAAAGGAGTTTATACGAACACATCAATTAGAAAGGGAGGAAGATGGCGGATCCCAGATTAATTAAAAAAAGAGTAAGTTCGGTAAAAAATATTGGGAAAATTACAAAAGCACTCGAGATGGTTTCGGCCTCCAAGGTGCAAAAGGCACAAAATGCGGCGATAAACGCGAAACCGTATGCTCGAGTTATTTATGAACTGGTTAGTTCTTTAGCAAAGGATAAAATTGTTGAAATTCCTTTAATGAGAATACCTGAAGAGCCCAGAACCGATCTTTATATAATTGTATCAACTAACCGCGGTCTAGCGGGCAGCTTAAATACTAACCTTTTTAATTTTTTAGCAGCGTATTTGGTGCAAAGAAAGACATTTAAACATTACTTTGTGACGATTGGAAAGAAAGGTCGATCATTTGCCGTGAGTAACGGTGAATTAACGGCTGATTTTTCCGATCAAAAAGATATTGCTGGTTTGGTTAGTGCGGTTGTCAAGCTTATTACTGATGGATTTGTTTCCGGAAGTTACGACGCTGTATATATAGTTTATTCGGAGTTTATAAACGCCCTTAGGCAGGAACCAAAAGTTAAGCATATACTTCCCATTTCAAAATTGGAATTAGAAGAGGAGATAAAAAAAGAGCATTTTGGAATACTTGGAGAACCGGTAGAGAAACTTGCCTCGGAAAATACAAGAGCGAATTATTCATTCGAGCCGGATCCTGTTACTGTTTTAGTAAGTCTACTTCCCTTTTACATTGAGATTCAGATTGCGGAAAGTATTTATGAATCTGAGGCTTCTGAACATTCTGCGAGAATGGTTGCCATGAAGAATGCAACCGACAACGCAAGTGAACTTTTCGATAGTTTATCACTTGAATATAATAAAGCCCGTCAAGCACTAATTACTACGGAAATAAGCGATATAACAACAGCTCAAACAACGATCAAAGACTAAAATGAGTAATAAAAGGATTAATAAAAAAGGAGAGGTTGTCCAGGTAATAGGATCGGTTGTTGACGTGCGTTTTGAAAATTATACGCCTAAAGTCAGGAATGCAATTATTATTGATCCTGCCGGAAAAAACTTAACAGCCGAAGTTCAACAACATCTAAAGGGTGGGCTAATTAGAACTTTGGTTTTAGGCCCTGCCGAAGGCATTAAAAGAGGCTTAGAAGTAGTTGATACGGAATTGCCCATTGAGGTTCCTGTTGGCAGAGAGACTTTGGGAAGAGTTTTTAATGTTTTAGGTAAACCGGTTGATAATAAAGGTGATATTAAAACTAGTCAAAAAGAATCTATTCATAAGTTGCCGCCTGAACTGGTCGAACAAAAAACCGTTCCTGAAATATTCGAAACGGGAATAAAAGTCATTGATCTTATATGTCCCTTCGTAAAAGGCGGTAAGGTAGCTGCGTTCGGTGGAGCCGGAGTTGGGAAAACAGTAATTATAATGGAGCTTATACATAACGTTGCCAAAAAACACGGTGGTTACTCAATTTTTGCAGGAGTTGGCGAGAGGTCTCGCGAGGGAAATGACTTGCTTCGTGAGATGAAAGATTCAGGCGTATTAGATAAGGCGGTTTTAGTTTACGGTCAGATGAACGAGCCGCCGTCGAACAGGTTTAGAGTAGCCCTGACGGCTCTGACAATGGCAGAGTACTTTCGCGACCAAGAGAATCAGGATCTATTACTTTTTATAGATAACATCTTCAGATTCGCCCAAGCCGGAAGCGAGGTATCAGCTCTTTTGGGAAGAATTCCTTCTGCAGTTGGATATCAGCCAACGCTTGCGTCAGAGATGGCCGAACTTCAAGAGAGGATAACGTCAACTTACAAAGGGTCTATTACGTCTGTTCAGGCAGTATATGTTCCGGCGGATGACTATACTGATCCGGCACCAGTTGCAACCTTTGCGCACCTCGACTCGGCTGTTACACTCGAGCGCACTCTTAGCGAACAGGGTCTTTACCCGGCAGTGGATCCTTTGACCTCAACATCGAACGCCTTAAATCCCGAAATTGTTGGAGACGAGCACTATAGAGTTGCACGAGAAGTTCAAAAAGTTTTGCAAAGATACAAAGAACTTCAGGACATTATTGCCATCTTGGGCGTGGAAGAGCTATCCGATGAAGATAAGTTGGTAGTATCTCGAGCTAGAAAAATTCAAAGGTTTTTGACACAGCCAATGTTTGTTGCAGAAAGTTTTACCGGCCGCGAGGGTAAATATGTCAGCGTGGAAGAAACTGTAGCGGGGTTTTCGGAAATTTTGGAAGGAAAATATGACGAAGTCAGCGAGCAGAACTTTTACATGGTAGGAGCTATCAATGAGGTTGTCAAAAAATGAGTTTCCACATAGACATCGTGAGTCTGGCGGGGAATATCTTCTCTGGAGAAATTGAGAGAATTTCGGTTCCTGCAATCGAAGGCGAGATGACAATATTGGCACGCCATATGCCAGTTGTTGCCCCTTTGGGAGTTGGAGAGGTAGTAGTAAAATCACCCGGTAAAACTTTAAATATCTCAATAGGCAAGGGGATTTTTGAATTTTCGGGCGGTCGAGCAAGACTTCTGGTTGAAGACGCGATTAATTCTGATGAAATTTCAGAGGATCGTGCGCTGGAAGCAAAAAAACGGGCCGAGGAACTTTTAGCAAAAGGAATTAAAGGAGAAGAGAAATTAGAGGTGACGTATCAGCTGAGAAAGAGCTTGATTGACCTCAAGATCGTAAGAAGAAAAAAGAAAAGAGTTTTTTAAGTAGAGTCGAAGATTCGGTTTCCGGAATTATTAACTTCTGTAATATCCTCGTGGAATTAAGCCGATTTCAATGTTAGAATTTGAATATGGCGAAATTTATTAAGGAACTTTCGGTGTTTTTTCCGGCATATAACGAAGAGAAAAATATTGAGAAAGTTGTTGAAGATGCCAAAAAAGTTTTGGCTAAAATTGCTGAGAAGTGGGAAATAATTATTGTTGATGATGGATCAAAAGATAAAACAGGAGAAATTGCAGAAAATTTAAGCAAAGAGGAGAAGAGGATAAGAGTGATCAGTCACAAACCTAATAGGGGCTACGGGGGTGCCTTGAAATCAGGATATGACACCTCAAAATATGAATGGGTAGCATTTGCAGATGCTGACGGACAATTTGATTTTTCCGAAATTAAGGAATTTATAGAAAAACAAAAAGAAACAGATGCTGATTTGGTGTTGGGTATAAGAGTAAATAGGGCAGATTCTCTGATGCGTAAGCTTTTCACCTTCGTCTGGGCGAAGATGCTACCGCGGATTCTTCTTGGATTGAAAGTAACAGATTATTCTTGCGGTTTTAAGTTGGTTAGGAGAAAAGTGTACGGTTCCGTACAGCCATTAGTTGGCGAGGAGAAAGTGACGCAGATAGAGATGCTTACAAAAGCTCAAAGATTAGGTTTTAAGTTTGCCGAAGTCGGTGTTCATCACTATCCGAGGAAATTTGGTCATCAAACAGGAGCTGATTTAAAAGTTGTTGCGAGAAGTTTACGAGATCTTTTGAAACTCTGGTGGCAACTGAAATAATGGAAAGACTTATTGCTAAGGCAATTAATTGGGTGAAAGCGAATCGAGCCGAAGCTTTCTTTTTAGCGGTAGTACTTCTGATTGGAGCTTTTTTGAGGCTTTATCGCATCGATGAATATATGACTTTTTTGGGGGATGAGGGGAGAGACGCAATTATTGTAAGACGGCTTCTAGTTAACTTCGATCCGATATTAATAGGCCCCGGAACTTCAATCGGAAACATGTATCTTGGTCCACTCTATTACTATATGATAGCGCCGGCTCTTTTTCTGGCCAACTTTAATCCTGCGGGACCCAGTGTTATGATTTCCCTTTTAGGAATCTTAACGATTTGGTTTATTTGGTTCGTGGTTCGCGAATGGTTTCCCAAAAACACCTCCGAGGTGAGCCGCGGGCGCAACACCACCTCGGAGGTGGGAATCAGTATCGGGGGTTTAGTTGCAGCAGGTCTATATGCTGTTTCCCCTGTAGTAATTAATTTTTCCAAATCTTCCTGGAATCCAAACATCATGCCATTCTTCTCGCTACTGGCCATATATTCAGTTTGGAAATTTTGGAAAGAAAATAAATTTAGATGGATTATCATAACTTTTCTATCAATGGCTTTTGTTCTCCAATCGCATTATTTAGGGTTACTTCTTGCACCCGTGATAGTTATTTTCTGGGTTTTAACTTATCTTTCTCTCCGCCGTACACCAAACACCGAACACCAAACACTGAAACGGAGTTTTCTCAAATACTCATTAGTTGGATTAGTCGTGTTTTTAATCCTAATGTCTCCATTAGCGCTCTTTGATCTTCGACATAACTTCATGAACTTTAATGCTGTAAAAGTGTTTTTTACTCAAAGACAAACCACGGTTTCCGCGCTTCCCTGGAAAGCACTGCCTAAATTGCCCGAAGTCATGAACGATTCTATTTCGTCGCTTTTGGGAGCTAAGAACCTGGATTTGACCTGGTTATTTACCTATGGAATCTTACTTTTTATAGCATGGATTATATTTAAAGAATTGTCTTCAAAAAGAAAAATAAATTCAAATTTATCACCCTATTTTTTGTTACTTATATGGTTATTAATGGCTTACGTTGGCTTAGGTCTATATAAACAGCATATATATGATCACTATTACGGATTTTTCTTTGCAGCGCCTTTTATTTTAGTTGGGGCAATTACCCAATATGTGTTTTCAAGTTTTAAATTCTATTGGAAAGCAATTTTTGTAACATTTTTTATTTATGCCATAGCTACCAATTTGGCGAGAAGTCCGCTAAAATATCCGCCAAATAGGCAAATGCAAAGAGCCATTGATGTTGCAGAAAAAATTAAAGAAGAAGCCGGCGGTCAAAAATTCAACCTGGCAGTAATTGCGGAGAGAAATTATGAAGACGGGTACCAATATTTCTTAGAGAGATGGGGAGAACCGGTTTTTGATATCGACGCTTTAAATTACGAAAAAACTCTTGCTGATAATCTTTTTGTAGTTTGTGAAATGCCGAAAGAAAAATGTGACCCGACTCATAATCCGAAAACAGAAGTAGCCAATTTCGGCTGGAGTAAAATAGAAGGTGAATGGGAAGTTGCAGGAGTTATTTTATATAAATTAGTTCACACACAATGAAAAGATATCAAACACTCCATTGCCACACAAAAACATCTGATGGTTTTCTTACGCATAGACAAGTATTAGATATATGTGAAGAAAATAATATAGGTGTTGTGGCGTTTACAGATCACGATAGTTTACCGAAAGATAAAGTAATCAAAGAGTTATTAGAAAATAAAAAACATCCAACGAAGTGGATTGTTGGAATAGAAATATCTGCCGATAAGCCATCCGACTTTAAGGAAAAATTTAGCCCTCATATAGTGGGTTTGTTTGTAGATCCTTTCAATAAAGATTTAATTAAGCATTGTGAAATGGCACAGGAAGCGAGACGAGAAAGAATGAGTCATATGGTCAAAAGACTTAACGGGTTAGGATTTAATCTAACAGAAGAGGATTGTTTAAAAGCTTCAAAGGGTGAGGCGGTTGGAAGGCCACATATTGTTCAAGCAATTAAATCAAGGGAGGAAAATCTTGAAGTGATTGAAAAATTAAGAAAGAAAATGGAACAGGATGCCAATAAAAACGAGGCTTTAAAGGTTAAATATGATCTGATGATGCAGAGAGGGGAGAATCAATATCCATATGTACTTTTCTTGAGCGACGACTCTTATATTAAGAATGTATATGTTGACTATCTTTATCGGATAAATCTGGACGATTGTGTGAAACTTATCAGAAAGGCTGGCGGTTTGGCTTTCTTTGCCCATTGGTTTACAGAGATCAACAAGTGTGATGAAACTTCAATGGAAAAATTATTAAGAGAGGATAGAATCGATGGGGCTGAAACAGTCTATGGATTTTATGACGATATAAAAGATGAATTTAAGAGGCAAAGAGCAATATTACAAAAAATAATTAATACGTATCATAAACTGGAAAGCGGTGGAGTTGATGCCCACACGGAGGAACAATTGAAGGATTTTGCCAAAGATAGCTGGTATGCCGGTTTGACGATAGATATGGGAGAGAAAATTTTATCGAGTGGGAAGGTTGATGGAAAGTGGAGTTCATTGTGAATTTTGATTAATCTTTCGAAAAGCTATCAAGAAAGTTCTTCGGGTTGCGAGAAAGTTTGCTAAAGAAAATGCTATAAAAGTAAGATGAAATGTTATTTTTCATGAGCCTTTTCCCATTCGCACTGAAGTAAATGGTAAGGTTTCAGTTCCACGGAAAATTTTTCAAGATTTAACCTTCTCATTAATTTATCAATGTCTTTCTTGCTTCCTTCCAACTCCATGTAGTTTCCGAATTTTAATTCATCAATTACACACTCGACATTATCTAAAGAAAAGACACGCCTTCTTTTTACAAGGTGTACCGCTTCATAAAATCCGATATACTTCAGAATTTTAATTACTGAATTTGGGTTTGAGACTTCTGAGTTAAATTCATCCCGGCTCTTTGTTCCAGATTTATCTATATGAGGAGTACCTTTGAAAGTAAGTATTGCTTTTTCGCCTTTTTTATCTTTTTCGATTCTCAACCTTAAAGCTTGATCAAGAACGTCAAATGTTTTTCCTTCTTCAGAATAATCCCATAAGATGTCATTTTGTTTGACAACCCCTAAATACTTCGCGCCAACTTCTTTTAGTTTGGTGATTACTTTCTCCATAGAATCAATTGCAAGTTTAATTTCAATCTCTCTATTATTATTTGCCATGAAGCAATTTTAACAGATTTCGTGGTAAAATTTGAGTGTGAAGACACTTAAAAAGATATTTACCGGTTGGATTACATATACATTACTTTTTTGGATTCTGGCGTTAGCCTTTTTTGTTCGGGTTTATAGAACCGGAGATTTGCTGCAATTTTATTACGATCAGGGAAGAGACGCTTTGGTTATCTGGGATCTTTGGCATAACGGAAAATTCTTTTTGATAGGGCCAATTACCGGACTTAAGGGAATATTTTTAGGGCCTTTATACTATTATTTAATTGCTCCGTTTTATCTTCTCGGGGGGGGAAATCCGGTTTATCCTGCTGTTTTTTTAGCAACCCTGGGAACTTTGGCGGTTTTGCTGCTTTATATTCTCGGAGCCAAAATGCACTCAAGACTGGCAGGAATAATTGCTGCAACAATTGGGGGATTTTCTTACTACATTGCAACATTTAACCGTTGGCTATCAAACCCTAACCCTATTCTTTTAACAAGTTTACTATTTTTATGGAGTTTGTGGGAAATAGTGAATAGTAAGAGTAACAGTAACAGTAAGAGTAAGTGGGTTTGGTGGGTTATAGCGGCATTGATGATTGGAGTATCTTTACAGTTTGAAAGCGCAAGTGCAGTATTTTATATTCCGATTTTTGTAACATTTTTTCTTTGGCAGAACCTTCCACCTCGGGGGAGTCTGTTCAGCCACCCCCGAGGTGTTTTACGTTTGATTTTTTTGACCGGACTCGTATTTTTTATAACGCTCTTGCCCCAGCTTATTTTTAATTTTCGTCACGAAAACATTTTATTAAATAATTTTAAAAATTTATTTCTAGGGGAGAGAGCATTTCGGCCTTTTACGAAATTTATATTAGAGGAGAGAGGCAAATATTTTTGGAGTGTTTTTTCATCTAAATTTCTTTTCGAAGAAAAATTTTTTGCAATAATATTCTTAACTATTGCAGCCGCAGTTCTTATATCGGAGTATAAGAAATTTAAAAGGAATGTTTTACCGCTTTTTCTGATTTTTCTTGTTACTCCAATGCTTGGATATATTCTTTTTCAGGGTAACTACGGCAATATTTACGATTACTACATGAGCGGTTATTTTTTGCCTTTTATACTTTTATTTTCTATTGCAATGGGGGAAATGTGGAATAAAAAGTTGGGTTATTTAATTGTTATTTTTTTCTTTATCAAATTTTTTCCTCCAAACTATAAAGCTTTGAAGAACTATCTTACTTCAACCATTTTGACAAGACCAATTTCGTTGGAGGAACAAATTCCTACTGTAAACTTAGTTTTTAATGACGCAAAGGATAGGGGAAATTTTAATGTTGACACCTATGTTCCGCCTGTGATTCCGTATGCGTATGACTATCTTTTTTTATGGCAAGGCGATAAGCGCTGCGGGGAAAATTTATGTGGATTGACAAAAGAAAGGGTTCCTCTTTTATACACTTTATATGAGCCCGACAACGATCATCCTGAAAGAATCGAAGCCTGGTTTAAAAGACAGGAAGGAATAGGGATTGTTGAAGAAGAATTTAAATACGGACACCTAGTAGTTCAAAGACGCAAGCGTCTTTGAAAAATCCTAAATTCTAATTTCTAAATCCTAAACAAATTCCAAATTCGAAATAAAAATTTTCAAACATTAGAACTTTACAGAAAGTTTGTAATTTGTGGAATTTAATACATGAATATCAAGATAATCACAAAAAATAACCTTATTTTAATAGGAATTCTGCTGATAGGATTATTTCTCCGGACTTATCAACTTAGAGAAAGATTTTTGTATAGCCATGATCAGGATTTGGCTGGCTGGTTTATAAAAGATGTGGTAATTGATAAACACCTGCGTTTAATCGGCCAAGAAACTTCAACTCAGGGGATATTCATTGGCCCATTTTTTTATTATTTGCAGATACCTTTTTACCTTTTTTCAAATATGGATCCCATCGGAGGAACATATTTAGTAACTTTTCTTGGTCTCTTGACGATAGTAAGTATCTATTTTGTATTCTCACAAATTTTCGATAAAAAAGTTGGCTTAATTGGAGCTTTTATTTATGCCGTTTCTTTCTATACGGTAAATAATGATCGTGAAGTTGTGCCAACAATGCCGGTTATTTTATGGAGCGTATGGTTTTTATACGGGCTTAACCTTCTTCTAAAAAATGAGCAAAAAAAAGCATTTTTAGTTTTTGGAATTCTGGTAGGACTTATTTGGCATATCAACTTTGCACTTATTTTACCGATTATCTTAATACCAGTTACGCTTTACCTTTCCGGGAAAAAACTTGAATACAAAAACTTAATTTCGGGTTTGATTGCATTACTTATTACTTCGTTACCACTTTTATTATTTGAAGTGCGTCATGGATTTCAGCAAACAAAAGCAATATTTTATTCATTAACTACACCACAATCCGACACGATATTTTCTGGTTATGAGAAATTTCAAAGGGTATGTTTTTTAATGAGCAAAAATATTCACGGACTTTTTATGGGCACTTTTCCTTGGTTTAGTTTCGAAAATGTTTCTATTATCTTTTTAGCCATATTAATATTTTTAATAGTTAAAAAAATAATCGATAGGAGATTATTATTTTTAGCAGTTATTTGGATTTTGATATATATTTTCTTTTTTTCGTCTTATTCAAAAATTGTATCGGAGTATTACTTAAACGGAGCTACCATTATTTGGATTTTAACTTTCTCGATCTTTATTTGGCAACTTTTGAAAAGGAATGAGATTAGACATTTTGGCGTTATGATTTTATCTCTCTTTTTTATCTTTAACTTAAATAAATTTTTTTCGTATAACTTAAATGAAAGTGGTTATATTCAGAGAAAAGATATTGTTTCAGAGATAAAAAGAAACTCGAAAGATCGTGGTTATTCTTGCGTTTCCGTTTCTTATATTACCGATCCTGGTTACAACTTGGGATATAGATATTTTTTCTGGCTGGAGAATATGCAAGTAATAAACCCGGATAGCGGTGCACCTGTATATACAATTGTTTTTCCTTTAAAGCCCATATTTGTAACGGATGTTAATAAAGGAGCAATTGGATTAATATATCCTAGTCATAAAAGTTATACTAAAGAGGGAGTTGAGGAAAGCTGTTCCGGTGAAAATTCAAATTTAACAGATCCCTTGTTTGGATTTACGAAGTAAACGCGCTGATTATTGCTGAAAAGTACGCTGAAAAATATTATAAATTAACTATGAAGCCATCTATCTATTTATCGATAATAATTCCTTGTTATAACGAAGAAGAGAACTTGAAGCGTAATGTTCTTGGGGAAGTTAAAAAGTATATGGAGAAGAGAGATTTCTCTTGGGAGGTAATAGTATCTGATGACGGAAGTACGGATGGAAGTAGGATTTTAGTTAAATCACAAATTGCCGGCTGGAAAAATTTTAAGCTACTTGAAAACCCTCACGGAGGAAAACCTTCCACTTTATGGTTTGGTATTCAAAAGGCATTAGGAGAATATGTACTTTTTACCGACATGGATCAGTCAACGCCTATTGAAGAGCTAAATAAACTACTGCCGTTTATAGAAGAAAAAGTTGGTGCAATAATAGGCTCGAGGGGTTTACTTCGAAAAAACTTTCCTATCTATAGAAAAATCGGCTCGATTATTTTTGTTGCTTTAAGAAAACTTTTTATCCTTCCAGAAATAGACGATACCCAGTGCGGTTTTAAGTTGTTTAAAAAAGATGTAGTTTTAAGAGGTTTTCCCAAGCTGGAATATTTTAGAAAAGAAAAAATTGTCAAAGGGTGGAAAGTTACCTCTTGGGATGTGGAACTTTTACATATTGTTAAAAAAATGGGTTATCTTATAGAAGAAGTTCCGGTTGAGTGGGAAGATGTTGATGTAAGTAAAAGTAAAGGGGGAGTGCTGCAAAGATATGTCCGAGAATCTAAAGAAATGCTGACACAGATTTTACGAGTTAAGCTAAATGATATGAGGGGATTATATAAAGATATTTAGTAATGAAAAGTTTTTGGAAAATATACAGGATGGAATTCTTAATGGGGGCGGGAATATTTGTTCTGGCGTTGTTTCTTCGTCTCTATAATCTTACGATTCTTCCGATTTTTGGAGACGAAGCCATTTATATTCGCTGGGCACAAGTAATGAGAGCGGAACCCGGTCTTCGTTTTATTCCTCTATCTGACGGAAAACAACCTCTTTTTATGTGGGTTGTTATTCCTTTTTTAAAAATCATTCATGATCCGCTTGTTGCTGCAAGAGTTGTTTCAGTGTTTACGGGTATAGGATCTCTGATAGGAGTTTTTGTTTTAACTTATATTCTTTTCAATAGGAGTCATTCCGAACTGGTTTCGGAATCTTCGGAATCTAAAGATGAAAAGATCCTGAACCAAGTTCAGGATGACAAGAAAAAAGTACAAATCGCTTTACTTGCATCTCTGATTTATGCGATTTCTCCTTTCACTATTTTTTTTGACAGGATGGCATTGGCAGATTCAATGCTCGCCTTTTTCGGAGTCTGGACTCTCGTATTTTCGCTACTTACGGCCAGAAAGATTAGGTTAGATACTGCAATACTCGCCGGCTTTTGTCTTGGCGGAGCGTTTCTGACCAAATCTCCGGCATCTTTTTTCGCGGCCATCATTCCTATCGCACTTATTCTTACAGATTGGCCGAAAACTTTTAAAAAGCGGTTCAATCGCCTAAGCGTATATGTATTTTTATTTACCTTTACTTATGTAATTGGATTTGCAATATACAATATCTTGCGTTTAGGCGTAAATTTTCAAATGATTGCTCTAAGAAATAAGGACTATGTCTTTCCAATTACAAGAATGCTTCAAAGCCCGTTTGATCCTCTGATTCCTCATTTGAGGGATATTGTTAATTACTTTTGGCTGATGGGACCATCTGTTCTAGTTTTACTTATAGGTTTAGGGATATTAGTTGGTTGGAAACTGTTTCGAAAAGAAACTCTCATTCTCCTAGCTTGGGGAATTTTGCCGATTTTGGCAGTGGCAGAATTTTCGAAAACAATGACCGCCCGGTATATCTACTTTTCTCTTCCATATCTTTTCATTGTTGCGTCGTTATCCCTACGTGTAAAACTAAATCACCTTAGAGGTGAAATAGGTTCACACCTTGAGTTTTTAACCAAAGTTTTGGTTGCGCTACTTGCTTTACATGCTTTGTTTATTGACTTTCAGCTTTTAACAAATCCACAAAAAGCAAATTTACCCCGAAGCGAGAGGTCGGGTTATTTGGAAGAATGGACTTCTGGATATGGAATAAAGGAAGTATCCGAGATTATTCGTCAGGAGTACCATCAGAGGCCAGATCAAAAAATTATTGTGGGAACCGAAGGATACTTTGGAACCTTGCCTGATGGTCTTCAGATTTATTTAAACAATGCACCTGAAATAACAGTTATAGGAGTGGGAATAGAGATCGAAGAACTCCCAAAAAGTCTTGCTGAATCCCGGGACGCGGGTAATAAAACCTACTTAGTGATAAATAATTCTCGACTTCTTGCTGATCCTGAGGATTTGGATTTAAATCTCATTGCTGTTTACCCAAAAGCCTTTCGTAAGGCGGGCACTCGGGAGTATAATACTCTCGGCCCCCGCGAATCACTTTATTTATTTGAAGTAATGGGTGAATCTATCGAGTTTCAGGAGTAGTTGCATGCTTGGTTTATGAAGTATCGAAATTTAGGTAAAACCGGACTAAAAGTATCTGAGGTTGGTATGGGTACATGGCAACTTGCTGGTCAACCTTGGGGTTGGGATCCTCCTGATGAAAAAGAGAGTTTACAATCCTTATATAGATTTACTGAATTAGGCGGTAATTTTATAGATACTGCTTGGGTTTACGGAAGAACTTCTTCTTACAGAAAACTGGGGCTTCATTCCTCTGAAGAACTGATAGGAAAATATTTAAAAGAGTCGGGTAATAGAAATAATGTTTATATCGCTACGAAAGTTCCACCCAAAAATAGAAAATGGCCTGCTTGGCATGGGATTCCAATTTCTGAAGTTTTTCCAGACAAGTATATAGAAAGATACGTCGATAGTTCATTGCGAAACTTGAAGGTAGACACGATTGATTTAATGCAATTCCATGTTTGGCAGGATGACTTTGCAAAAGATGAGGGATGGAAAAGAACAATTCAGAGAATTGTTAAATCCGGTAAAGTAAGATTTTGGGGAATATCAATAAATGATTATCAACCCATTAACTGCTTAAATACTTTGGATACGGGACTTATAGATACAATACAGTTAATATTTAACATCTTTCATCAAAAGCCCGTAGAAAAACTTTTTCCATATGCTAGGAAACATAAAATTGGACTGATTGCTAGAGTTCCTTTGGATGAAGGGGGATTAACGAATAGATTAATGTCGAATACGAAATTCGCAGACCCTTTACGATCTGTTTATTTTCGAAAAGATAGATTAGTTCAAGTAATTGAGAGAGTCAAAAAACTGGAGATGTTACTAAATAAAGAGGCAGAGAATATTCCCGAACTTGCTCTCAGGTTTAATTTATCTTTTCCGGAAATATCCACAGTAATTCCGGGAACTAGAAAGGTGAAGTATGTAGAAGAAAATACGTCGGTTTCGGACGGAAGAAAGTTAACAAAAATGTTTTTGAATGAACTTAAAAAGCACGCTTGGGAGAGAAATTTTTATCCTGATCATGATCCGTCAATGAAAGCTTCGGGATACGTTGAAATATAATTCCTTCAAGCAAATAAGGGTTTAGTAGTTCTACAATTAGCTTTGTGTTAATATCAAAGTGATGCTTTCAAATTTAACCAAAAAATGGTGGTTTTGGTGGCTGATTGCCGGGGTTATTCTTCGACTGGTTTTGATGCCGACTACTTTCCATCCCGACTTATGGGGACATTCATCGGTTGCCTACTTTTTCGCCTACGAAGGCAGGATAAATATTTATGACCATCTGGCAAGTCTTTCTTCGACACACCCGCTTGTTAAAAGCATGGGAGTAGGGGATATCTTTATTTATCCTCCTTTGACCTATTTTACTTTGGGTATATTCAGGCTACTGGTTAGACCACTTGCCAATCCTAATTTTATGCCTTGGATATGGACAGAAAATCCGGCTGCTTTGTCTTTCCCAATATTTCATTGGCACCTATTTTTGTTTAAGCTGCCATATCTTTTCATTGATGTTCTGACCGCCTTTATTTTTGCCAAGCTTTTTGACGAAAAAAAAGAAAAATTGGCATTTATCTTGTGGCTTTTCAATCCCCTAACTCTTTACGCAACCTTCATGCTGGGACAAATTGATATTCTGCCGACATTTTTCTTAATTCTTTCCTTATACTTTATCAAAAAGAAAAATTATCCGAGTTCACTTCTGACGCTTGGGATAGGAGGAGCTTTTAAAACATTTCCACTACTATTTATTTTTCCTGCTGCTTTTGTTTTGGGTAGAACTTTTAAAGAAAAAGTTAAATATTTATTATTGGGTTTTATCCCGTACTTTTTGACTATTGCTCCCTATTTAACTTCAAGCGCTTTCAGACAGATGGTTTTATTCAGCCCCAAGCAGGCCAAAATGCTTTTTATGGGATGGAACGTTTCGGGTGCTGAGGTTATCTATCCATTTTTGATAATCCTGACCTTTTTATATCTTCATTCTTTTTATGCCAAAAATAAGCTTTCCATTTTTTCTTACGAAGCATTGATAATGTTCCTGACCTTTTCCGTAACCCATTATCACCCTCAGTGGTTTTTATGGATTACTCCGTTTTTATTAGTTTATTTGATTAAATTGAATTTTAAGTTTACTTTATTAATTACTATGATGTTTTTTACATGGTTTTTTATAACCTTATTGTTCGAAGCATCTCTTTCCTACGGTCTATTTAATCCCATATTTCCAACTCTCTCCCATGCGGCTTCTTTGTCAGACTTGGTTAACAGATACACGAACGTATTTCAACTCAAAAGCATAATTAGAAGTTTTTTTGCAGGCGGTGCAATTTTTCTTTCTTATTTCATTTTTAGAAATAGTTACGAGGATAAAGATATATGAAGGAGCTTACATTAAGCATCGTTGTTCCAGCGTACAACGAGGAAAAAATTATTAAGGATAATCTTAGAAAAATAATAAGTTATCTTAGGATGAAAAAATATGGTTGGGAAATTGTCGTTGCCGATGATGGATCTACCGATAAGACCGCGAGTCTAGTTAAAAGTGAGATAGATAAAGATAAAAGAGTTAGGCTGGTCAGACTTAAAAAAAATAAAGGCAAAGGAGGAGCCTTGAAGGAAGGCATTTTGACTGCCAGAGGGAAATATATAATTTTTATGGATGCTGATCTCTCAGTTGACCTTGAGAATATCGACATTTTTTTGAAGGAGCTTAAAAAAGATACTTCTGTCGTGATTGCTTCAAGAAGGGTGAAAGGCGCAAAAATTGAGGTTCATCAGCCTTGGCACAGAGAAACAATGGGACGGGTCTTTACCCTACTGACGCGTATTTTAATGAAGGTCAATATATCTGATTTCACCTGCGGGTTTAAGGGTTTCACAAAAGAATCCGCAAAAAAAATATTTTCTGCATCCCTAATCAACCGTTGGGCATATGATGCCGAGATCTTGTTTCTTGCAGATAAATTCGGTTACAAGATTAAACAAATGCCCATAATTTGGAAGAATAGGAACGAAACCAGAGTCCGATTAAAGAGAGTTATTTTTGAAACCTTCAGGGATTTATTTAAAATCAGGCTGAATGATTTTAACAAAGCATATGACAAGGGTTAAAAATTTTTTTAAAAATAATTTTTTCTTGGTTCTCCTTTTTATTTTAATTATCCCCACATTTAGGCCATTAGTTCGCCCCGGTTATTTCCCGATGCATGACGATATGCAGGCAATGAGGCTATTGCAGTTGGATAAGTGCGTAAAAGACGGCCAGATTCCTTGTCGTTGGGTTCCTGATATGGGTTACGGATACGGATATCCTCAGTTTAATTATTATGCGCCACTTCCATACTATATTATGGAAGCTTTTCATCTTAGTGGTTTCGGATTTTTAGATAGCGTAAAAATAGGCTTTATTTTGAGCATTATTGTTTCGGCAATAGGGATGTATTTTTTAGGGTCTTCCTTGTGGGGCAAGACGGGTGGATTTGTCAGCGCTTTTTTATATTCATACGCGCCCTACAAGGCGGTTGATATTTACGTTAGGGGAGCGATGGGGGAGGCCTGGGCATTTGCCATCTTACCTTTTGTATTTTGGTCAGCCTTTTATCTCATTGAGGGAAAGAAGAAAAGCCTGATGTGGTTTGCCCTATCGTTCTCTGCCCTATTTACGTCGCACAATATATCTTCGTTTATAACTTTGCCTTTCTTGGCAGTTTGGATTTTGTTTTTATTATTTATAAAGTCAAAGGACTCGCCTTTCGAGTTTAAGAGATTTGGTTTAAAAATTTTTCTGGGTCTGGCTTGGGGATTTAGTTTGTCGGCATTTTTTCTTTTGCCGGCCTGGTTTGAGAAAAATCTTGTTCATATCGAAACTCTTTTGGGTGGCTACTTTAATTACATAAATCACTTTGTGGGACTTAAACAGCTTCTTTTTGAAACTCAATGGGGGTACGGCACCTCTGAGGTTGGACCATACGATGATTTGCTACTTTCGGTTGGTCTCGTTCACTGGATTTTACCGCTCATCTCAGTAGCCTTGTTTATTTTTTTAAAGAAAAAAAGAGAAAGCAGACTTATCTTAAGCTTGGCTGTTATGGGCTGGCTTGGACTTTTTATGACTCATCCGCGGTCTGCATTTTTTTGGGAGAAAATATTTGCCTTGTCGTATATTCAGTTCCCTTGGAGATTTTTACTTTTTTCGACGTTTTTCTTTGCAATCGCTTCGGGATCTTTAGTTTTGCTCTTTAAAAAGAGAAGTAAGTTGGGTAAATTATGGTTGTTTTTTTTTGTAATCCTCATATTTTTCCTTTACAGAAATTATTTTACTCCCCGTGTATGGATAAATGAGAGTGATCAGGAAAAATTTTCAGGCGAATCATGGCAAAGACAACAGACAATAAGCATTTTTGATTATCTTCCGGTTTATGCTGGAAAACCTCCGGGGCAACCAGCGCCTGATACGCCATCTATCCTCGCGGGTGAGGTAAATATTTTAGACGGTGAAAAAGGGACAGACTGGCAAAAGTGGAATATGGAGGTTGGAAGCGATAACGCGGAAGTTCAGCTCCCACTTTTTTATTTTCCGGGTTGGAAGGTGATGATCAATGGGAGGCAACTCCCGGTGCGTTATGACAACAGCTTAGGATTGATCACATTTGAAATATATAAAGGACAGCAATTAGTCGAAGCTCGGCTTTTCAATACGCCAATACGTGCCGTTTCTAATATTTTGACGTTAATGGGATTAATTTTGATTCCTATCTATTTGCGAAAATCAATAAAACTAAATCTGTGAAAAAAGTATTACCCTTTTTGGTTATCTTAATATTGCTCCTCCCTGGAAGTTATTATCTTTTAGGAAGAGGTTATTTTAACATGCACGATGACCTTCAGGTGATGAGAGTATATGAGATGGGGAAGTGTTTTAGTGATGGTCAAATTCCCTGCCGATGGTCACCAGACATGGTCTATGGTTACGGTCAGGCGATGTTTAATTACTATTCTGCATTTCCATATTATCTTGGCCAATTTATTAGAATGACTCTTCCCGTAAGTATTATGGCAACTGTAAAACTTCTTTTTTTTATTTCTCTTATCGGTGCAGCATTCGGAATGTATTTATTGGCAAAGGAATTTTGGGGTAAAACGGGGGGTATTTTGGCTGCATTGTTTTATACTTACGCACCTTACCACGCATTAGATATTTTTGTTCGCGGAGCCCTAGCCGAAAGTTTCTCTTTAGCGATTCTGCCTTTTCTTTGGCTTTCTTTATATAAGCTAATTAAAAATCCTTCTTTTGTAAAAGTTTTTGCTGCATCGATTTTGGTTTTCTTACTTCTTACTACCCACAATATTTCGAGTATGATTTATGCACCCTTCACAACTATCTGGGTGTTATTCTGGATTATTTATCTTAAAAACTGGAGGAGTACAAGATATGTAGTTACTTCGGGACTATTTGGGCTTGGCCTGTCAAGTTTTTTTATACTTCCGGCAATTTTCGAACAGAATTTGATTCGAGTAGAATATCTTACTTTAGATTACTCCGACTTTCATGCTCACTTTGTTACGTTGAATCAGCTGTTTCTTGAAAGAAAGTGGGGATATGGTCCTTCAATTTTCGGCCCCTATGACGATTTGTCATTTCAGATTGGCTGGCCACACTGGTTTTTGGGATTTATTGTAATCGGAATTGTTATTTATGGGTTGGGAAAAAGAAAATATAAAG
>Ga0075623_104_pt1 | contig 103703 bp, 118 predicted proteins | sample RifGroA1_FD_68377 | JGI IMG/M metagenome (GOLD analysis project Ga0075623, IMG submission 68377) | Microgenomates (Woesebacteria) bacterium GW2011_GWA1_39_12
AAGAAGGGATATAGTAATAGGGATTTTGATTTTAGTAATAGTTGCAGGGGTAATTTACTGGAGGCAAAGAACCAGTCCCAGCGAAGAAATGAGAGTCCCTGAAACTTTGTCCTTGGAGGATACTCTTGAGGAAAAGTTTAAAATAGAAATACCCGAAGACGTTGACAAGGCAGAACTAAAAGACGTCACAGGAGGAAGTGCTTCGGCAATTGCCATAAGGAAATTTGAAAACAATAAATTCACCCACAGTATTTTGGCAGATTTACCCGATCCAGAAGCCGGTTCCTTTTATGAGGGATGGCTGGTGAGAGGAGAAGAAGGATCAGACAACTTTTCTTCTTTTTCAAGCGGCAGAATGAGACTTGCAAAAGGCGGTTGGATGCTTGAATTTGAATCATCTACCGACTATTCCGACTACAACAAAGTTGTTGTAACTAGCGAAAAAGTTGCAGACAAAACCCCGGAAAAGCACATCCTGGAAGGTAGTTTCTAAGTTTTTCTTCAATTATTTCTTTTTGTGGTCTGGGAGATTTGTTTATGATATCCTATTCTGGATGAAGAGTTTAACAGCCAGTTTTATTATCGGTCTTTTTATTTTGTTATTATCATCATCTAATGCGAACGCTTCATTATTGGTAGTTAAAAAGGACGGAGAAGTCACCTGGAATGTACTTTCGGAAGAGGATACTGCTCTTGGCATACCCACTCATTCTTATTTGGAGGTAAAGAAGGCGGGGGAGGTAACACCTTCCTCTACGTCAGTAATAACTCTTAGCAAAAAGAACGATAAAATTAGTCTTTTTGTGGACTCCGGCAATGAAAAGAGGGAACTCGACGTCACAAATTGGCAGGAAGACCTTTTGGAAATTGAAGAAAGAGCAGAAGTTCAAAAATTAAAAATTAATTTAAATGAAGGGAAATTTAGTCTTGAACAAAAAGGTATTATCGCAGTAACAGATTATCCCTTGACCATTGATTCAAAGAGTGCAGAACTTTCTCTGGTTACACCAAGCGGAGAACGATTTGTTTCTATCTTTCCGCTTGAGGCGGTCGAGGCCGTATTACGAACAAAACTGATAACCAAAGCCGTCAATCCCAAAATCGAAATAGTAGAAAAGGAAAGGGAGTTACAGTATATAATTTCCGGGGAAAAGGTCTTTAATATTTTAGGGATTTATGAATACTCTATTCCGATAACTTCGTATATTTCAGCTTCAACCGGAGAAATTTTATCTGTTGATTCGCCAACTTGGTTTAAATATGTAAAATTTTTATTTGTATAGGGGGTGATTTGTTTGGAACAAGAAATACAAAAGTCTGCAGGCAGTAAAAAAGGTTTATTAATTGTGGTGGTTCTAGTAGTAGTTTTGGGTTTGGGTGGTTATTTAGTTTTGTCCGGTCAGAAAAAGACACAGGAGAATTCAAGCCCGGAAGTTACTGAAGGACAAGAAGGATTTGCGGCTACTTCCGAAGATTTGCAAAAATCTGGCGTCTCCGAGTCGGCAAGAGAAGTTAGTGTTGAGGGGAATGAATATTCTTTTTCTCCTGAATCACTTAGTTTAAATAAAGGTGAACGAGTCCGATTAACTTTCAAAAATACAGGAAAATTACCGCATAATCTAACGATAGAAGGGCTCGGAATTTCATCTAAAACAATTTCGGGAGGAGCGAGCGACACGATTGAATTTACGGCGACTGAGGCCGGGATCTTTAATTTTTACTGTTCTGTCGGAAATCACAGGGGTTTGGGAATGGAAGGGAGCTTGGAGGTGAAGTAAAGTTGCAAATAACTATTTACTCAACAACAACGTGTCCTTATTGTAAGATGCTCAAAGATTATTTGAGCGAAAAAAACTTTGCATTTACTGAAAAATTGGTTGATCAGGACGACGCGGCTCGAGATGAAATGGCCGGAATCTCTGGAGGATTTCTGGGGGTTCCGTTTACTTTGGTTGTGAAGGATGATGGTTTAAAAGAAACAATAATAGGTTTTGACAAAAACAGACTGGATAAAGTTTTGGGAATATGATTTTTGTTAACTTCAAAACATACGAACAAGGAACCGGGGCAGACGCAATAAGACTGGTCAAGATTTTGGAGGAAGTTGCCCACGCGTCCCAAATAAAGATTATTCCTGTTGTTCAGGCGGCTGATGTTCGAGAGATGGTTGCAACGACCCAACTTGAGGTTTGGTCTCAGCATGTAGATCCGGTCGAATTCGGTGCTCATACAGGTTTTATCCTAGCCGAAGCCGTAGTTGAAGATGGGGCAAGTGGAACTTTTTTGAACCACTCTGAACACAAGTTTTCAGATTTTGGGACTCTTGAAAAAGCTCACGCAAGAGCCCTCGAAGTTGGATTAAAAACGCTTATTTTCGCAGGAAATTTAAGTGAACTTAAACTTATTCTTAAACTTAATCCTACCTTCGCTTCTTATGAACCACCGGAATTGGTCGGAAGCAAGACAACTTCTGTTGCACAATCGAAACCTGAAGCGATAGCAGAGGCAGTCGAGATAACCAAAGCCAAGGGGTTGCCTCTTATAGTTGGAGCAGGAATAAAATCAAGAGAAGATGTTAGAAAAAGTTTGGAGTTGGGGGCAGTTGGAGTGGCAGTTGCTTCTGATATTGTTACAGCCAAAGATCCGAAAGAAGAAATTTTGGATTTAGTAGAAGGATTTGAGTAAATTAACATTGCTAGATGGCTAGATAGTTATATGGTTAAAAAGAGCTATCTAACCATTTAACTATTTAACCATGATAATTTATCTTGGTTCTGATCACCGAGGGTTTGCCTTAAAGGAAAAAATTTCCAAATGGTTGTTTGAATGGGAATATAAATTTGAAGATATGGGGGCGGACCATTTGGATACAGAAGACAACTACACGATTTATGCTGAAAGAGTGGCATCAATGGTTGTAAGAGACAAAGATAAGGCAAGAGGTATTCTTCTTTGTGGGAGTGGTGTAGGAGTTGATGTTGTTGCGAATAAATTTGACGGGGTAAGAGCATCAATCGGAAAGAGCGTTGAACAAGTTAAGGCAGGCAGAAATGACGACGATATGAATGTCCTGGTTATTGCAGCGGATTATACGAAAGAAGAGGAAGTAAAAGAAATGCTGAAGGCGTTTTTGGAAACTGAATTTTCAGGCAAGACGAGATTTAAAAAGAGACTTCAGGATATAGAAAAGATCGAAGCGAATAATTAATATGGAACTTCCAAAATTGTCGGACTTAGATGTTTCTGGAAAAAGAGTAATCGTTAGGATGGATTTGGATGTGGATGATGACTACACAAGGCTGGAATTTGCGGAAGAAACGCTTGATTATCTGGTAAAAAAGATGGCCAGACTCATAATAATCGGCCATAAGGGTAGGCCCGAAGGAGAGAAGTTACCCGAATTGTCGCTTGCGTCGCTTGCAGATGTTCTCGGGGGAGTTGTGGGTGAGAAAGTTAATTTTTTCCATGACACTGTTGGGTACGAAGTTGAGAAAAGAGCAAAAATGTTGGGGGAAGGCGAGATTTTACTTCTAGAAAATTTGAGATTTGAAGCTGGTGAGGAAAAAAATGATGACGCCTTTTCCAAAAACTTAGCTTCAATTGGCGAGATTTATATCAACGAAGCATTTGCTGTGTCACACCGCGAACATGCTTCAATTGTAGGTCTTCCGAAACTATTACCTCATGCTTCCGGTTTTCGTTTCGAGAAAGAGGTGGAAAACTTAAACAAAGTTTTGGAAAATCCCAAAAGGCCAGTTGTTTTGGTTATTGGTGGAATCAAAGAAGATAAAGTCGAGTATATAAAAAGCTTCATTAAAATTGCCGATAAAATACTTGTTGGGGGGAGGCTTCCGATATTATTTGGCGAGGAAAATCCTGACCCAAGTAAAGTCATTATGGGTCAGCTTATTCCCGATAAAGAAGATATAACGATTCATACAATAGAGCGCTTTAAGGAAGAAATTGCAAAAGCCGGGACAATAGTTGTTGCCGGGGTTCAGGGTAAATACGAAGACGAAGGTCATCGTCAAGGAACACTGGAAGTATTTAATGCAATCGTAGTATCTTCAGCGTTTAAAGTTGCGGGAGGAGGAGACGCCGAAGCAGCGATAACTGAATTTGGACTGAATGACAAGTTTGACTGGATTTCGGTTGGCGGCGGCGCAATGCTTGAGTACCTTGTTCAGGGAACTCTACCGGGTATAGACGCTCTTCTTAATAGATAAAGACTGTTTTGTTTTTAAAGGATGTAAGAGTAACAGTAAGAGTGAGAGTATGTTTAGATTTCAAACATTGGAGGTTTGGAAAAAGGCTGTGGACTTTGCTGATTTAATGATTGAAATTGCGGATGCATTACCTCAAAAATATCAGTTTTCATTTGGTGACCAATTAAGACGTGCCGGATTATCTGTGCCTAATAATATAGCAGAAGGGAATGGAAGGAAATTTAAAAAAGAAGCAAGCCATTTGTATAATATTTCTAAGGGATCACTTTATGAATGTATAAATATATTGGTAATTTTAAACAAAAGAAATCTCATTAATTGGAAGAAATTTAATCGTGAATATATCTATAAACTTGCAGAAGAAATTGCGAAGATGCTAACAGGTTTAATGAAAAAATAGGTTGTAATTTTTTATATTTACTCTTACACTTACTATTAGTATGGTCAAGGTGGGAATAAATGGTTTTGGGAGAATCGGAAGGATTGCCTTCAGAATTGCGCTCCTTAAGCACACTTCAGAAGTGGAGGTTGCCGTAATTAATACCTCCGGATCGATGGAGGTGGATGGTTGGGCACATTTAACAAACTTCGATACTATGTATCGAAGATTCGAGTTCAAAGTGCAAAGTGAAAAGGTCAAAGATGCGAAGGAAACTACGGATGAGGATCCATTAATCGGTTATCTGTTAGTCGGCGAAAAAAATATAAAAGTTCCCATTTTGGCTCAAAAGGATCCAGCCAAGATTCCTTGGGGAAAGTATGGAGCTGATGTTGTAATTGAATCAACCGGGAAGTTTACGACAGAAGAAGATGCCAAAAAGCATGCAGTTGGCGGAGCAAAAAGAGTTGTAATTTCGGCTCCTGCAAAGGGAGGAAATGTTGGAACATACGTTATCGGGGTTAACGAGTACAAAGGCGAAGCTGAGGTTATAAATAATGCTTCCTGTACGACAAATTGTGTTGCGCCGGTTGCTGCAGTAATGCATTCTGCTTTTGGAATCGAAAAGGCAGCCATGACTACATCTCACTCTTATACCGACGATCAAAACTTACAGGACGGTTCGAGCCACGATCTAAGAAGGGCTAGGGCTGCAGCTATGAACATAGTTCCAACTACAACCGGGGCGGCTGTTGCAACAACTGAAACAATACCTGAACTTAAAGGAATTTTCGATGGGATGGCACTCCGGGTTCCCACCGCAACAGGTTCGATAACGGATTTTGCATTTGTAGTTAAGAAAAACGTGACCGTAGAAGAAGTAAATAATGCTTTTAAAAAAGCAAGCGAGAACGCTATTTATAAAGGAATTTTGGCTGTAACCGACGAACCGCTTGTGTCCTCTGACATCATTGGTCGTGATGAATCTGCAATTGTCGATCTTTCTCTTACTCAAGTTGTCGGCGGAAACTTGGTTAAAGTTTTTGCTTGGTATGACAACGAGTGGGGGTATGCGAATAGACTCATTGAACAGGTAATTAGAGTAGGGCAAAGGTTGGATAGTAATAAAGCTCCAAGTGATCCAATAACACTTTCGTTTAAACAGTAAAGATTGGAGGCGAGGTAAATGAAAATAAATCAGGAAAATAACATCTTAAAAAATTTATCAGGTTATGGCAAATTATCAGTTATTTTAGGAATAATATCTATTATTTCAATTCAAACTGTATTTATTACTACTGCAATTATAGTTGGACTTTTGACGTTCTTTTATTCTAGAAAGACGGGAAATAAAAGTGCTGCAAAATGGGGGATAGCGGGCGCGATATTAGGATTAATAGGTCTCCTGTGGGGACTTGCTCCTATATAATAATTATAAGTTTATGGCGGTTTTTACTCCCAAAGGTAGAAACGATTCGCACATTTTTGACTATTCGGAAATTACCAACCAAATCATTATTGGTTCTGATTTATGTAAAGGTGGAGTGTGTCTTATCCATGGAGAGGAATTTAAAAGATTGGGGGTTCAGATAGAAATAAATTTGAGTCAGGAAAATAATGAATTGCCTCCGAAAGATATAGAAACTTATCTTTGGATCCCAGTTGTGGATGGATATTCTCCTACGGTTGGACAGCTGGAAATTGGAACATGTTTAATGGATACCGCAATTTCCCAGGGTAAAAAAGTTTTTGTTCATTGTAAAAACGGACATGCCAGAAGCCCCACCTTGGTTGCAGCTTATCTGATAAAACATCAAGGGATGAGTGTTGAAGACGCACTAAAACTGATTAACGAAAAACGTCCCGAGTCGCACATCGAAAAATCCCAAAGGAAAGTTCTGGAAGAATTTGCAGCAAAATGATACAAATTATTCCCTCTATTCTGACAAACAACCCGAACGAATTACAGGAAAAGCTTACCCTTTGTGAAGGTCTGGTAGAGAGAGTTTCAATCGATATTATTGACGGGAAGTTTGCAGACAATAAAACAATTGACCCCATCATATTATTTGATCTGGATACAAGTTTGAAAATCGACTACCAACTAATGGTTTATGAACCCGTTAATTGGATTGAAAGGTGCGTAAGAGGTCAAGCAGATAGGATAATAGGACACATTGAGCAGATGAGCGATCAGGTTGAATTTGTAGGTAAGGTTCAGGAGGTTGGTTTATCTATTGGACTTGCGCTTGATATTGAGACGAGTGTTGCAAAGATTGACCCGACAATTCTAACTAATCTTGATGTTGTCTTGGTGATGAGTGTAAAAGCGGGCTTTGGGGGTCAGGAATTTGACAAACGAGCTATTAACAAAATAAGAGAGCTTGACGAGATACGCGCGAGGGATGATTCGCCCTATAGAATTCAAGACGACGGTGGTATAACTTTGGAAAGTATTTATAATGTGCATAAGATTGGAGTCGATGAAGTTTCAATTGGCAGAAAACTGTTTGATGGAGATTTAGCAAAAAATCTGGCTAAATTTCAGAAAGCAGCACACAATATAAAGCAATAGCTATATAGTTAAATGGTTAAATAGTTTTTTAGCCATTCAGCTATATAACAATTTAACTATTTTTTATTATGGATGATCATCTACCAAAGCCACTAATAAAAAATATTGCTTTTTTTGGTGATTCACACATTCCTGAGGAGAATCCTGTCTATGAGGACGCATATGAAATCGCCAAAACGTTGGCAGAAGAAGGGTTTACTATTGTCGATGGAGGAGGGCCGGGTGTAATGGACGCTGCAACGAAGGGAGCGGAAGCAGCTAATGGTGAAACTATTGCGGTTACCTTTTATCCAAAAGATGCCCCCGGTTTTGAGGGAAGGTACGTAGGTAATATTGTCGATAAAGAAATAAAAACAACAAATTATATTGATAGGATGTTTAAGCTTATGGAACATGCCGATCTCTATATAATTTTTAAGGGAGGATCAGGTACTATAAGTGAGTTTGGGACGGCTTGGGTTTTGGCAAAACTTTATTATGGACATCATAAACCCTTCATTCTTTATGGAAATTTTTGGCACGAAGTTATATCAGTCATTAAAAAAAATATGTTAATAGATGAAACCGAGCTGGGCGTATTTCGTATAGTAAGTAAAAAAGAGGATATTGTCCCAGCAATAAAGTTGTTCGAAGAAGAGATGAAAAAGGTAAAACACGAGCACGAAAAGAACCACGAAGGCAAGGCATATATGAAATAAATGGATTATTCGATTGAAGAACTTCAAACAAAAGCTAACGACATAAGACAAGACATTATAAAAATGCTTCTTGAGGCAGGGAGCGGGCATTCTGCGGGACCTCTGGGAATGGCGGATGTTTTTACCGCTTTGTATTTCGGGGGAGTAATGGACTACGACCCTAAAAATCCGAAATGGGAAGAGCGCGACAGATTAATTCTTTCAAATGGTCATATCTGTCCGGTTTTGTATGCAACACTAGCTCACGCAGGATATTTTCCACATGAGGAATTGATGACTTTAAGGAAACTAGGGAGCCGACTTCAGGGACATCCGGAAAGAGAAAGATTGCCGGGAATTGAAACAACATCAGGTCCTCTTGGATCGGGGTTGGCCCAAGCTTCGGGTTATGCATACGCTTCTCGGATGGATTCTAAAAAGTTCAGAGTTTTTTGCTTAACAAGCGACGCAGAACATCAGGAAGGTAATCACTGGGAGGCAGTAGCTTTTGCCGGGAAATATAATCTGTCGAATTTAACTGCTTTCGTTGACAGAAACAATATTCAGATATCGGGTTTTACCGAAGATGTAATGCCGCTTGAGCCTTTGAAAGCAAAATATGAAGCCTTTAACTGGAACGTTTTAGAAGTTGACGGACACAATATTGAGGCGATTATTGACGCCGTTAATATGGCAAAAGCAATAGCCGAAAACCCGACTGTAATAATCTGCCACACGATTCCCGGAAAAGGAGTTGATTTTATGGAAGGAAAGTGGGAATGGCATGGTAAGGCACCGAATCCTGAAGAAGCTAAAAAAGCATTAAACGAATTAAGAACTTTGCAAGGAAAGATTAAAAGTGAACATGAATAATTTTAGGCACTAGGCATTAGCGACTAGGCACTAGTTAAAAATGCTAAGGTCAAAATTGCGTTGTTGATTAAAATTGTATGTTTAAGGCTAAAGCGTTTGTAGTAATTCAAATTCTATTATTATCATTTTCAATTATTGGATTGTTAATGTGGGATTTTGGTTTTTTTGAAGGGATGTTTGGTTGCTTCTATTGTCCCCCTGGGGCGCGATGTATTTTCGGCGTAAATATAATTTGTTCAGTTGTTGGTAAGTTTATTTTTATTATATTTGGAGCTTTATGGGTTATTTATTCAATCATATATTTAAGCAAACAATCTATTCATAGAGAATAGTAATAATATATTTGAATATGCTTAACAAGGAGCTAAAGTTATCAGACAAGATTTTTTCTAAAGAAATTGATAAGGTTCCGACGAGGAATGGGTACGGAGAGGGGTTAGTGGAGGCAGGAGAGAAAGATGAGAGAGTTGTGGTTTTGAGCGCTGATGTTGGGGAATCGACACGAGCATTTTACTTCAAGGAGAAATTTCCTGAAAGATATATCGAAGTTGGTGTTGCCGAGCAGGCAATGGCAACAATCGCTGGCGGAATGGTAAATTACGGCAAAATTCCCTTTATTTCTTCCTACGCGACCTTTTCTCCCGGAAGGAATTGGGAACAAATAAGAACAACAATTGCCTTAAATGACGTACCGGTAAAGATTGCAGGAGCTCATGCGGGTATCTCCGTTGGCCCTGACGGAGCAACACACCAGGCACTTGAAGACATTGCAATTATGCGGGCAATGCCGAATATGATTGTTATTGCTCCTTGTGATTCCATTGAAACAAAAAAAGCTACTATTGAAGCCGCAAAAAACGGAAAACCGACATATATTCGTTTCGCCCGAGAAGCGACACCTGTTTTTACTACCGAAGACACACCTTTTGAGATAGGGAAGGCGCTCATCCTGTGGGACTCGCTTAAAATTTCCAATTTCCAAATTCCAATTTCCAATGAAATTCAAAATTCAAAATTCAAAATTCAAAATTCTTGCGCAATCATTGCTTGTGGTCCTCTGGTTTACGAAGCGCTACTTGCGGCCAAGGAACTGGAAGAGCAAGAGATTGGCGCGATTGTAGTTAATTGTCATACGATTAAACCTATTGATGAAGAAACAATAATTTCAGCTGCCAAAAAATGCGGCGCGGTTGTTACAGTTGAGGAACATCAGGTAATCGGAGGCTTAGGAGGAGCTGTTGCGGAAGTTTTAGCTAGAAATTATCCGACCCCCATGGAATTTATCGGCATGCCTGACTCTTTTGGTGAATCAGGTGACCCAGACGAACTTTTAGAGAAGTATGGAATGAAGTCAAAAGACATAGTCGAGGCAGTAAAGAAAGTTATAAGAAGAAAACAAAATTAATTTGATAACTTGACTTCTGTTTTTCTTTTTTTCAGCCACCTTCTAAGAAATATATATATAGCCAGGACTGGAACCCAGATGACTGTGTAGACTCCGACCCATATCGCAAAAGTTGCGATATTTCTTAAGAACCCAATGAGAGATCGCACTGCCAGTTTAAAGATTACGCCAGGCCTGAAGGTCTCGCTTGGTTGGTATGGAAGCGCAATTTCATCGGTTGAAATATAAATTGTAAGTTTTGCAAGCTCGGCGTTTTTCTCCAAAGCATCTTGCTGACCTTTTAATGTATCAATTTGATTTTGGTAAGAAAGAACTTGCTGTGTCAGATTGGTAATATCAGTTATTTGGGTTGCTTGATCAAGAATAGTCTCTAATCTCGCTTTTGTTCGTTCAATCTGGGCAATGCGGGTATCGATATCGATATATTGATCCGTAACGTCGTGCCCCACTAAATTTTCCGAAACAACCTTTACGGACAACGAATGGAAATATTTCAGCGAGTCTTCCAAGTCTCTCGATGGAACTCTCACAATAACCGTAGCAGTGGGCGCGTCCTGAGGATTGGAAACATTTGAAGAAACCATATAACCACCTTTTTGTTGAGCATAGGAAACGATTTTATTTCGGACATCGGTAACATCCTTCACAAGAAGTGAAAGACTTGACTCTTGTACGACAAGTCTGTCTTTAACGTCGGGTTGTGGTGCATAGTCTTGTTGATACTGTGGCATAAGAGAAGGCGACGAGATTCCTGCTGCAGGAGCGTCGAAAGAGCCACCGGGTGAAATACCAACAGTACCACCACTTCCGTATTGACTTTTGGATGTATTTGGAATGTCCAATGAAAGAATATTTACGCCAAAAAAGACTTTAAATAAGTTTAAAAGAAGATAGACAACAACAAGGAGAGCAATGGTCAAAAACCTATTTCGCTTTACCCACTCAACTACTTTCATTAGTTAGATTATGGATCTTTGAGAAGATGTGTGTCAATGATTTAAGTAATCCTAATCAGTAAATTCAAAAGCTATAGCCCTGAGTCAAATCGAAAGGTTATAACCCTGAGCCTAGTCGAAGGGTGGAGAGGATTTGATTAAAAATTTCTTCATTTTTTATATTAGGCGTATTCGGACCAAGATTATATAAAGTAAACCTGTAAGTATTAGAATTGTTATATAGAAAAATATGTCGGCCGAAATCCATACAACATCCGCCATAGGTTTGAAAAGCAGGTTTTCCGGCAATTAATATTTGCTTTTCGAATTTGTAATCATCACTGGTTTTTTGAGTACATTGGGTGGGTGTTTGTGAACTACATGAATTCATGAATGATTGAAATGTTTCTAATGCGTCATCTTCAGTTATTACGAGAGAATTGTTTTTTTCAACCTTGATCCAAATAATTCCTGGACTTGTAGTGCTGTCAGCACTGACATCTGGAGGTAAAAATGACACAAAATCGTAAGATATACTATTACTTTCTTTGAACGTCCACGAAGACGGATATTTTACTTCATAGGTATATTTTGCATTTTTGTAGGTTTTCCAATCTTCCGGAATAATATTATCCGAATTACTTGATTGATTACCCTCAATTTCCAGAAGTTTTTGTTCTTCTTCTGAGAGTGGTTGGATGAACTCTTTATTGTCTTTTGTAACACATACCGCGGGATAGCTTTCGCGGATAATACTCCCTTTGGTTTTTGTGCAGTCTTCAAAATTTTGCGGGATTTTTGGTTTGTTAACCTTTTGGTAGGCAATGAAAAAGGCGGCGCCAAAAAGAAAAATCATTAGGAATGTCGATAAGCCCATGGAGACAACCGGCGAAGTAAATATTTTTACAAACCAATCAGAACTTTTCTTACTACCGGTGATCGTCAGATCTTCCTGCAAGATGACATCGTTTAGGTCCTGACTCTTATTTTGTGTGGGGGGGGGCATAAGTTTCTTGATTCTCATTATCATATAAAAGATTAAGAGTTTCAACGCGAGTAGAGTTTATGGTAAATTGGAAGTATGAATATTGATGTTCTTAAGTCTACCGCCAAAGAACTTGTCGCTCCTGGGAAGGGAATTTTAGCGGCTGACGAAAGCACTGGTTCGATTAAAAAGAGATTTGATGCAGTTAGTGTTGAATCAACTCCCGAAAACCACAGAATATATAGACAGCTTATATTTAAGACTGAAGGAATCGAGGAATATATCTCTGGAGTCATTATGTTTGACGAAACAATTCGTCAGTTGACCGACGATGGAGTTCCATTCCCTAAATCTTTGCAAGATAGAGGTATTATTCCCGGAATAAAAGTTGATACTGGTGCAAAAGATATGGCGAATTTCCCGGGAGAAAAAATTACGGAAGGCCTTGATGGACTTCGCGAAAGACTTACCGAATATAAAGAAATGGGCGCACGATTCACAAAATGGAGAGCTGTTATTGCAATCGGTGATGTTATACCGATTAAGACTTGTATCGAATCAAATGCCGAAGCTTTGGCGCGTTTTGCAGCTCTTTCTCAAGAGGCCGATCTTGTGCCAATAGTTGAACCCGAAGTTTTAATGGATGGAAACCATGATATTAAAAAAAGTGAGGAAGTTACTTACAAGACATTGAAATCGGTTTTTGCCAAGCTATCTGAACATAGAGTTGATTTCTCGGGAATGTTATTAAAGCCTAATTGGATTCATCCTGGAAAAGAAAGTGGTCAGGAGGCTGTCGATGATGAAATTGCAGAGACAACTCTTCGCGTATTTAAAGATGTGATTCCTGTCGAGGTCCAGGGAATAGTTTTTCTTTCAGGAGGAGATTCACCCGAAGAATCAACGGGTCACCTTAATGCATTGAATAAAATGGGGGACGCGCCGTGGCAGATATCGTTTTCCTTTGGAAGAGCCCTTCAAAAACCCGTGTTAGAAAAATGGGGAGGGAAAAGTGAAAATGTTGAGAATGCACAGAAAGAATTTTATAAAAGAGCTAAACTTAATTCATTAGCAAGAAGTGGAAAGTATGAGAAGGAGATGGAGAAAGAGGATTAATAGCTAGATGGTTATATGGTTAAATTGTTATATTGTTAACTGTTTTGCCATTTAGCAATATAGCCATGCAGCAATTAGAATTATTATCAGTAGGTGACGTTACTTGGGACGTGTTTTTGTCTCCTACGGAGTCGGAAGCTTTGTGTACGCTCAAGGAAAGGGAGTGTTATATATGTTTTACATTTGGAGAAAAGATTCCCGTAAAATCCATAGATTATTCTTTGGGTGGTAATGCGGCCAATAACGTAGTTGGAGCAAGACGCTTGGGGGTAAGATCTGGTCTGGTTACAACTTTGGGAGGAGATAGTACGGGTAATCTAATTGTCGAAAGACTAGAAAAAGAAGGGGTGGATATGGATTATGTTATTCAACAACCCATGGCAGGATCAAATTTTTCGACAGTCATAAACTATGCTGGCGAACGAACGATATTTACTTATCACGCACCCCGTTCTTATGAATTTCCAGTCCATCTTCCGGTAACTCCTTGGGTTTATCTAACTTCCATGGGGGAAGCATTCCAGCCTTTTTACAATCACTTTGTGGATTTTATACATAAAAATTCCACCATAAAACTTGCTTTCAACCCGGGAAGTAGACAATTAAGAGCGGGAATTGAAGCTTTAAAGCCGATTTTAGAAGTTACTCATGTAATTTATGTAAATCGGGAAGAAGCTGAAAAGTTAACCGGGATGGATGATTCGCATGGGGCTGATAAAGAGCTTTTAACTAACCTTTCTTCGCTTGGGCCAAAGATTGCAATTATTACCGATGGCGGTAACGGATCCTTTGTTTATGACTCATTGGGCAAAAAATATTACAAGGCGGGAGTTTTGCCTGTTGATGCGTATGAAAGGACGGGAGCAGGGGATGCTTTCGGCGCTGGTTGCATCGCTGCTCTTATTAAAGGAAAAGGCTTCAATGAAGCGCTTTTGTGGGGAACCGTAAATTCAGCCTCGGTTATTGGTTATGTTGGATCACAAAGGGGACTTTTGAAAGAATCTGATATGCCCGAATGGCTCGAAAGGGCGAAAAGTAGTGGGGTGGGAGTGGTGGAGATATAAAGTCTAAGAATTCAGTCTAAGTTTAAGAAGACACACTTTATATTTGAGAATCTTAAACTTATACTTAAACTATTAAGATGAAAATTTTTGTAACCAGAAAAATTCCGGGAAATAGTTTAGACAGACTTTATTCGTCGGGGAATGAAGTTATTGTATCTGACTTTGACAGACCTTTGACTGAAGAAGAACTTTTGGACAAGGGTAAAGGAGCTGATGCGCTTCTGACTCTTCTTACCGATAAAATAAACGGCGAAGTTGTTGACGCGATTGGGCCACAACTTAAAATCGTTTCAAATTATGCGGTTGGGTTTGATAATATTGACGTTCCTGCCCTGACCGAGCGGGGGGTAGTTGTCGTCAATACGCCTTCGGATGAAGTAAATGAAGCCGTTGCCGAGCATACGTGGGCACTACTTTTAGCTTTGGCTCGTCGGGTGGTTGAAGCAGACGAAGCCGTAAAAAGAGGGGCATATAGCGGTTGGGAACCGGCGATATTTTTGGGTGTAAATCTAATCGGGAAAACTCTTGGGATTATTGGATTGGGACGAATCGGTTCAATGGTTGCGAGGCGTGCAAAAGGCTATAACATGAGGGTTTTATATAACAAAAGGTCACCCGACCCCGAAGCAGAAAAGGAATTGGGCGTTGAATTTGCAGATATGGATAAGCTTTTAGGAGAAAGTGATTTTATTTCTCTTCATGTTCCTTTAAGCGATGAAACAAGGCACATGATAAACGATCAGACGTTAAACAAAATGAAGAGGGGAAGCTTTCTTATTAATACTGCAAGGGGTCCAATTGTTGACGAACATGCGCTTGTTGATGCTTTAAGAAACGGTCATCTTAGTGGGGCGGCGTTAGACGTTTTTGATAATGAACCAAATGTTAATCCGGAACTGATAAATATGGAAAATGTTGTCCTTACACCCCACATTGCAAGTGCCACTTGGGAGGCAAGAAATAAAATGGGGGAATTGGCAGTTGATGCAATTTTAAAGACATTAAATGGCGAAAAACCTGAAAATTTAGTCGATCAGGAAATGTGGGAGAAAAGGAGAAAATAAACAGTAATGGATACAATAATTATCCGTAGTTATTCCGCAAGAGAGCTTTCTTTATAATCCAAACTACTCCCGAAGATATTTTGTAGATTAATTGGTTAGTCAGTTAATTGTTGTAAAATGTAGTAATGAGATTTTTAAAGAAAAAAAATGAAGAGGAAGAGGATGATGAGGAAGAGATCGAGTCTCCTTACACAAAATCTTTGAAAGGTAGGGGTAGTAGATTTAAGGACAGGGACTTTAAAGATTTAAAACCGGAGAATAAGCGGAGCTTGGCCGACTACGTCGGTAAGAAAAAGAGAAAAGAACTCAAGAAGCCTTGGGGGAGAAAAGAAAGGATTTTTATTCTTCTTGTCATTCTTACAACGGCTGGAATTTCAGCTCTTCTTTCTCTTTCTGCAAGAGCATGGAAGCTTCCGGGGTTACCACGAGTAAAAATCCCGACATTTTCCATACCCTTTTTTGGCGAAGAAACAATAGTTTTAGAAGGGAATCAAGCCGATAAGGTTAATCAGGAAAAGAGAGAGAAAATTCAAAAGGAATTTAAAGAAAAAACTGGAAATTTGTCTGGCGTGTACGGTTTATTTGTTATCCATTTGGACAATGGATTTTCTTACGGAGTAAATGAAAATGAAATTTTTACCGCCGCGTCTTTGATCAAACTGCCCGTGATTGCGGGAATGTATATGGAGGATGAAGCCGGGAATATAGATTTGGACGAAAAATATACCTTGAAGAATTCTGATAAAGTGACGGGTGCCGGAAGTCTTTATGGCAAACCGGCCGGATATCAAACAACTTACCGAAACCTGGTGCAACTTATGGGGAAGCAGTCAGATAATACAGCTTTTAATATCTGCCGAAAGTTGTTGGGAGATGAAAAAATTGATGAAGTGACACGTTCAGTTGGAATGGTTGACACCTCTTTAGAAAAAAATGAAACTACACCAAAAGATATCGGGATTTTTTTTGAGGGACTTTGGAGGGGAAATATTGTTAGTCAGGAATCGCGTGATGAAATCTTAGATTACTTAACGGATACTATTTATGAAGATTGGCTGCCCGCCGGGATACCTGATGACCTTCGTATTGCTCACAAATACGGTCGTGAAGTACACGTTGTGAATGATGCCGGAATTGTATTTACTACTAAACCATTTATTGTTGTGATTTTAACTAAAGGTGTTATTGAGAAAGAAGCCGATACTGTTTTACCAGAACTTTCTGAAATTATTTATGAAATTTTAAGCGAATAGGGTTAGTTTCTTCCTGGTTTTTTCTTTTTGCCAAAGCGCTCCTCTAGAATCTGGTCTATAAATTGTCCAGGATTTAAATACCGGATTTCGGGGGTTGGTTGAAGGTTTTCCTCAGCATCGTCGGGAGTATCGTCGGGTTTCTTAAACCATTCTGGACTGCATGCCTTTGTCGGCCTATTCTCTTCCAGAAACCACTCCATTTTGGTGGGACAGCCTTCGCAAGCAAGAGTTCCAGTGTACGGACAAATAGGAACCTGGATTAAGCCTTCCGGTACTTGCCAGTCATGGTTTTCTTCTTGGGCTAAAAGAGCTGACATTATTTTATTCCAGATAGGAGTTGCTCCGGTTACACCTGAAGCGATTCGAGACATGGGAGAATTGTCGTTATTCCCGACCCAGACAGCGACCAGATATTTCTGGTTATAACCGATCGCTAAGTTATCCCTTAAATCATTACTCGTTCCAGTCTTTACTGCAACCTCTTTGTGGTTAGGGATTACCAGAAGGGAGTTTGTACCGAAAGAAGGCGCTCGGGTAGTGTTATCTTTTAAAATATCGGTAATTATAAAGGAAACTCTGGGATCGAGGACTTGTTCGCCTCCACAATCTTCAGTTTTCGAGGCAGGACTGATAAGTGCGGATTGACTCGCTTGAGCAGTATTGATCAAATTATCCGTTATTCGGTTAATCGGTTCATCCGAATCTTCTGGTCCCTGATTGACTAGTTCAGTTTGGTTATTTTCATCTTGTTTCTCACATTTATATTCCTCCAGCGCTTTTCCCTTATAATCTACAACCTTGAGAGTCGAAACCAGTTCCGGCCTTTTACCGTAATTCGCTATAGTTGCATATACTCTTGCCAGATCGATAAGTTTTACTTCTCCTCCACCCAAAGTCAAGGATAAGCCGTAGTTACTGGGATCTTGCCAGGTTGTTATTCCCAATTTTTGACCCATTTCAATCATGTGGGAAACGCCGTATGAGGCCAAAACTTTAACAGCCGGGATGTTTCTGGACTCGGCAAGAGCGCTCCTTATTGTCAAAGTACCTCTATATCCTCCTTCATAATTTTTGGGAGAATAGGGCGGTTGTCCTTCGACATTAAAGGTAATAGGGGCATCGTTGACTAGACTTCCCGCACTGATGCCGTTTGAAAGCGCATATGCATAGTTGACAACTTTGATTGAGGAACCTGGTTGTCTTAGTCTTACAACAACATTTACATTTCCATCATTTTGTGCGTCAAAATAGTTCTTTGAGCCCACCATTGCCAATATTTCACCCGTAGCCGGATCCATTACAACTACCGCTGCGTTTGAAACGTTAAGCTTGGCAAGTTTCTCAACCTCTTCAGCGACCACTTTTTCTGCCAACTTCTGAATTTGATAGTCCAAGCTCGTCGTAATTTCGAGCCCGCCTGATTCCACGACACTTTTGCCGTACTTTTCTTCTAATAATTGTCTTACATACATAACAAAATGGGGTGCTTTAATGTCAGTTTTCTGGTCGACAAGTTTTATTTCCCCTCCTTCTGCTTCCTTCTTTTGCTCAGAGGTAATAAATCCGTTAATTTTCATTAAATTAAGAACTTCTTTCTGGCGGGAAAAAGCAAGGTCAGGATTTACCCCGAAAGGAGAGTACTCGGTTGGACTTTTAGGTAAACCTGCCAAAAGTGCAGCCTCGGCAAGACTCAGATTCTTAACGTCTTTTCCAAAATATGTCCTGCTTGCTTCCTGAATACCATAGGAAGTTCCGCCGTAGCCGACTTCATTCAAATACATTTCCAAAATTTCGTCTTTATTGAAAGTTAACTCGACCTTGACTGCTAAAACGACCTCTCTAAGTTTTCTGACAAAGGTTTTTTCGGAAGTTAGAAGAGCGTTTTTGACAAGTTGTTGGGTAATGGTCGAACCGCCCGATAATTGTCTTTCTTTTACGTTTTTAAGTCCTGCCCTCGCAATACCGCGTATAGAAAATCCCGGATGCGAGTAAAATTCAGCATCCTCTACTGCAATTGTTGCCAGCTTTACGTGTATTGGAATATCAGAAAGATGAACCGGGGTTCTGTTTTGATCTTTATAAATGTTGTAAAGAAGAATTCCGTTTCTGTCATAGATTTTGGTAGATACGGGGGTCTGCCTTTGAGTAAGAGTTTGTGGAGACGGGAGATCTTTTAAAATATAGAACCAAAAAAGGACCCCACCAAAAAAACCTGATGCAAATATAAAAATCAAAAAACCGAACAGAAATTTCAATTTTGAAATTTTAGAGAAAGATGGACGAGGGATAAGAACGGCCAGGAGTCTTAATTTAAGAAAGAAAAGTATCAGACTTTTTTTAGGTTGAAATTTGGGGATTTGGGTTTTAATATCTGAGGAAAGTTTGGCAATGAGTTTCTTAACTGCTAGTAAAAATACCTCAGTTTTCCAGGAGATGTCTTTGGATTTTTGTCTCGAATTTTCAAAAGACCTTCCAGTTTTACTAATGATTCTTTCAAACCGTTTCCTGTAGGAATTAAAAAAAAGTTTTCTTTTTAAGCTTTTTGAAGAAAAAATTACGCCTCTTTTCTTAAGACCTCTTTTCGGGAATTTAAAGTGTAATCTTGGAACTTTTCTCTCAAATAGACGTCCTGTAATATTCAGAATAGAGATGATAAAAACGTATATTGGTTTTCCAATAAAAACAAGAAATCCTGAGCTTAGTCGAAGGACTTCTTCTATCTTCTTTGGGGCAAGGTTTTCATCTTTAATTACGTCTTTCGGGTTACCACCCACGTTAACCTATATTTTACAGTAAGAAGCAATAAGTAGTAAGTGATAAGTTGTAAGAATGAGAGAAGTTAATTAATCAATCTTCCATAAATCTGAGGGTGGAGAGGATTTTTTGTTCGACATCGGCAAATTGTAGTCTCGGATCACCCATCCATATACGATAAATATATTTTTCACCAGTTATCAAGACATCACTCATTGACCAACCGGCGATTTCGGGTGTTGTTACTGTAACACGTAGTGCTTTCCAACCATTTATTGTGAATTCTTGTCGTGTTACATTTCTTTGTTCAAATTGATGCCCCATGTCGTTTATGGCTTCATCTAGATTGGTGTAGAAGAAGATATATCCGACAATTGGATCTGGTCCTTTAAATGGTCCAATGAAGTAGGTAACTGTGGAGGTTGTTTCTTCTACTGTCCAGTCTTGAGGATATTTTAGTTCTATTTCTTTTTCTTCATTTCTATATGTTTTCCAGTTTGCAGGGTTGCCATCCAGCACTTGGTTTACAGGTGGACTTGAAGTCGGATTGGGAGTTGGCATTAAGGTTGGAGAGAGGATTTTTGTTTGAAAATATCTATTTGGAAGTTCTTGAACGGGTTTTTTATCTCTAGAACTTAGAAAGATTCCTAAAATGACTATGGCAATAATTGCAAAAAAGAGTGTATAGGTAAGAATTTTTTCATCAAACTCCAGTGAAAATCTTCTGGGGATTTTTGGCTTAGACTTATTCGGACTTACTTTTTTCAATTTTGGTTTTTCAGAAGAGATTACTTCAGGGGTAGGAGGATGTAATTTTTCGGGTATTTCTTCTGATTCAGTTAGAGCCGATGGTTTTACTTTAGGGGTTTTTGGTTTAAGATCCTGAATTGTTTTTTGTACTTCTTGCTTGACTAGATTAAATTTATCCTGAAGCTTTTTCCAACGGGAGTAGGTATAAATTTGCTTTTCTTCCATATATTACCATTGTAATCAATTTGGGAAGAGTTTTGGAAGGATTTTTCGAAGTTATTCTAATACTAAACTAGAATTGACATATTTTCATACAGTTATCCTGACAAACAACATTCGGATATTCTGGATCATGCCTACAAGGAGATTGACAATCGTAAAAGATTCCTCCCAAAGCCTCACATTTTTCTTGATCTATCCCTTTATTTGTAGCAAAACTCTCACACTCTCGGTATTTAATCAACCAGCTTCCTCCGGACGATATACAGATTTTTGCTCCAATTCCAACAATAACAATTATTAAGATTAGAAAAAGTTGGACAAAGCCTTTTGGATTTTTATTCACAAGTTATTGTTGAATCCAAATTTCAACACCTCCAATTGAATGAACTCCTGTGCCAAGAAAAGATCCTAATGTATCCGGGAATTCGTAGCCATTGCCTGGTTCAATATCTATTTTATACATGCTTATATCAATTTTTATTGTTGTGTTGGAATTATTGATTATTTTTAATTTTTGACTTGGTAGCGCTTTTGAACATCTTGGAGAGAAGATATTATCAACACCTTTAGTTACTGTAATGATTTCTTCTGGAGTTGATGTACACACTCCTGCTGCTGGAGAATCATAACCCGTAAGTTTAGATTCAGACTGACTCGCGTCTAAAAAGCGGAAAGTGGAGAGGATTTGAGAATCTGTTTGTTGGTGTGTTCCTGTAAAGGCAATCACAATAAAAAGATTCTTGGTTGGGTGGGCTATTGTTACAATTCTCTTTTTAGAGGAATTATTAACCACAGCGGTTGTTGTAGATAGGCCATTAATTATCGAATTTGTCAAAGAGTATGTAAAACCGCTATCTGAGATTTCTCTTCCCGCTACAAGTTGTGTTTCTGCATTATCATAGATATCTATATTATATATAGCTCTTACGTTTATACTATAATCAGCGGCGACAAGCTTAGCAATTGTGTCATAAAACTCCTCTTTTTTAGTATCTTTTTCTAACGTCATATCCGACGGATATTGAAAAGTAAAGCCATACTCAGAATTATTATAAGTAACCCATTGAATATTTTTTTGCACGTCGGGTTGGTTTAAGAAATTAAAAGTGGAGAGGATTTGGTTGAAAAGTATTTTATGAACGCCGTCGCTTGGGGTTAGGGTACGCAGAGAAACTACCTCGGGCTCTATAAATATGTATGCGCTTGTTTCATTAATTAGTACTTTATGACCATGAATGGTTGTTTCCTCCATATTATTAAGGTTGTTAATTATTACCTGTCTCCTTTCTTCCGGGTCAAAGGGCACAGGTGATGTGTTAGATAGCTCATCGATGATAGCTTCTCTAAACGAAAGATTTTGGTTGTTCGCGAACTCTCTCAGTTCAACATTTCCTGGTTCAGTACTAGTAATTATATTATCTCTTCCCTTGTCTATACCAAATATTATTAACCATTCTTCCCCTTTGCCTCCATAAGATTGTTTTTGAACCCAGACTTGCGGATACTTAAAAACGAATCCATGCTTTTTATTTCGGTAAGTTTTCCAATTTGCAGTCGTTTTTAGTGTTGGAGTGGGTGTTGGAGCAAGTCTTTGTTGAGGAGTTAATCTTATCTGCCCATTTTTATATGCCCAATATCCAATTCCTGTTATTAATACAAAAGAAAGGATTAGTGAAAGAAGAAATTGTGCATAGCCTTTTGAATTTTTATCCATTATCTAATATGTGATTCCACGATAATTAGGACAATTAGCCTTATACCATTCAATTGCTTCAGGAGATGTGTCTTGTGAACAACCACCATAACGGGTTGGTTTATCTGGCCCAGGCATACAGTCAATCAATCCATTTTCAGGGCATTTGTAGATAGATGCAGAAGTGGGGGTTGGTTCTTCTAAAAATTTAAAAGTGGAGAGGATTTGGTCAAGTTCTTTCTGGGTCTCTTCTTGTTGTGGATAATAATCACTCTCTTTAACGGTGTTCCAATCTCCCGAAACAACAATGGTGGATAATATCTCATAACATATATCATCTTTCATTGTCCTATAAAGTACTGATTGGTAGCGTGTGCCCAGTGCTGCACCACCGCGGTTTACTGTTCGGAAAATAGTATTATTTATAGTTTTTTCATCTTTCATTTCTGTATTGTCCCACCATTTTTTGTAGCATTTCCATCTTGGGATCTCCTCGAAATTTACTGTAAGGTATGGAGTGTGATTATAATTTGTTCGCGAAAATGTGGGACCGGAAAGAGAAACAAGGTTATTAGTAAGGTAAACAGTTCCATCAGCAGGTTTTTCGAGTTTTTTATATGTGGATGGATACTTTATGTTTATGTCGGAAGCGTTGGGGAGAAATTTAAATGTGGAGAGGATTTGGTCTACACCCTGATTCCCGTCACGGTCCAAGATTTCAATGAATTCTTTCGTTGTTTGTGGAAGGAAGATATACCTTGAATAACTATTAGTCATGAATTCATACCCTGAGTATGCATATCCTTCAATGTTGCCTATTATAATATTGCTTAAATTTTCTGTTACATTAAAACGGAGATTTTTATTATATCTAACCTGTTCTTCTGCAAATTCTTTCAGGCTTTGATTATCTAATGTTTTGGGAATAAAGATTAAATCAATCTCAATAAATTGTACGGGGATGGTGTCAGACTTATCTGGATATTCAAGAAAAACGCTGTTAACTTTTCCCTTACTAATTATTCCACCAGTAGGATATTTGAACTCAAAACCGTACTCCTCGTTTCTATATGTTTTCCAGTTTGCCAAGTTACCATCCGGTACCTGGCTTACAGTTTCGCCTATACCTGCAGTTGGAGTAGGACTTCTCGAACCTGTATTTTGGAAGTTTAGATTGTTGTCGGTTTTAAGTGAAGAAACAATAATTAGAATTAATAAAAGCGTAGGAATAAAAAAGAGCAGTAATATTAATTTTTTCTTAGGAAATGGTTTTGTTACAAATGTTTTCATTGATAGGAATAAGTTTTTAAAGAAGTTAGACTTGTTTGAAAGTAGAGAAAATATAAGAATTGCAATAGGAATCGCCAGAATAACTGCCAATTGGGGAATGAGAAACATTAAACCAAAGCAACCAAATCCCTCACACCCCCAAACTTCCGTAGGAATTCGTAGGAGAATAAAAAAGGAAATAAAAAGCGACACTGCAAATATTGGGATAAGCAAAAGATATTTAAGGTACTTTTTCATTTATCGATTATTTTTGTCTGTTGACGACGATTCTAAAAATTTAAAAGTGGAGAGGATTTGGTCGAAATATGGTTCATATTTTTTATCTGTATACATGCTAAAACCGAACGTAAATGTATTGTCACCATTTTTCACTTTTGCAATATAGCGGAAGACAGAAGATTGATAGTTGATTTGCTATTGGTAACTGTAATTGATACGGATTGGTCATTATCAGAAACGCCCAGTGGATTGAAGTAGACGTAGTCTTGGTTAAGTTCTTTGTAAATCCAGTTCTCAGGGTATTTAACAAGATAACTATGTTTCGTATTTATATATTCTATCCAATTTGCAGTTTCATCTGTGGCTGGAGTAGGAGAAAGATTCCCTTGAGGAATCAATTTTATCTGCCCGTTTTTGTAGGCATAATATCCGATCCCCGCTAAAACAATCAAAGCTAAAATTAATGGAACGAGAAGATGCACAAATCCTCGGGCGTTTTGTTTCATCAAATTTATTGTATCACTTGCTTGACACGATCAACAATCTGTAATAACATTGTTATAACCCATGCACCAAAACAGAGTTTGGTACGGGGCTAAAAGTATGCAAATACAGACTGTCTTTAAAGCAGGAAATAGTAATGTTGTTGCAATCCCGAAGGATCTCTCTAAGGAGTTGGGATTCAAATCCGGACAAAAAGTAGTTGTGGAAAAAACCGATTCTGAAGACCTTTTAGTTAGAAAAGTATCAAAAACTAAGAGTGTAAAACTTTCTCCCGATTTGGAGTTTAAAAGGTGGTGGAAGGAGTTCTTGAAAGAGAACGCAGAAATCCTAGATGAGCTTGCAATACGTTGACATTGGCCAAGTCTATCTGATTCATCAGTTAATTATTAAGCGTGCCGGCGCTAAAGCTGGGATTCGTGATTTTACTCTTCTTCACTCTGCGGTTGAACGACCTAAAGCAACTTTTCAAGGTAAGGATTTATATCCCGATATTTTTAGTAAAGCTGCGGCATTACTTCAATCTCTTTGTCTAAACCACCCCTTTACTGATGGGAATAAACGTACTGCCTGGACTGCAACTCATAAGTTTTTATGGGATAATGGTTATCACTTGAGATCTAAGAAAGAAGAAGCTACTAAATTTGTGATTTGGGTAGATAACTCAAAACCTGAACTTCCCAAAATTTCCTCTTGGCTCAAAAAACATTCAGAAAAAATCAATCAAGGAATTTGAAAGTGGAGAGGATTTGGTCTATTTCTTTTCCATATCCTCCTCTGTTCTCATCGGAGTAGTTAGTGATCAATACAAAAAGAAATTTTGCTTCATCTAATGGGAGAAAAATGCACTCTTGTTGCACGAGGAAAGGGCAGGGATAGGAAAATCCATTTACACCCCCAAGAGTAATAGATTTTATGTCGTTGTAATTTGGAGTTTCCCCCTCGTTTATTTTAGTTGAAGAGTACTCTTCTTTTACCTGGTCTTGAAGTGATTTTTGTTCTAATTTTCGTATTTTTAAACCTATACTTGTGGGTATTGTTGGTAAATCTGGATCACCACTGTCTGGTGAAGGAAAGATAAGCCCAAAGTTGTTGACATCACCCGTTAGAGTGTAAGTAGCCGGTACAACAATCTCAAAGTTACCTATTGGGTTTGTTATTTTTATATCTCCAGTTGGAAGCTCTAAGGTTTGAAGATCATTAATTGTTAGTGTTGGTAGTTGTGTAGGTGGAAGGTTTGAGATCTCGATAGTCTTTTCTGTTGGTTGGTTTATCTTTATCTGCCCGTTTTTGTATGCATAATACCCAATTCCCACAACTGTAATTAAGACAAGAACCAATATTAGAAAAAGATGGGCAAAACCTTTTTGATTTCTGTTCATCAATTATTCCAAGGTCTATCTGGGTGTTTTTCTAAAATATATTCGTAGCGATCGACTCTTTTCCCTGTCAGTTCGTTAAATAATGGTGTGCCACCCGCATATATTGAGTCTTTGGGGTCGCCATATTCATTTAGGTCTTTTTCTTTTATCCAATTATCGATAAGTACCTTTTCTTGTTCCGTAGCAGGAGTACCTAGAAACTTGAAAGTGGAGAGGATTTGGTTGAAAATTTCAATTTCACTAAGGTTTTCTGATGTAGTTTGAAATTTATATATGAAGCCGTCCTTTTCAAACATCGCGTTTGAAATGATCTGGGTTTCCGACATTAGAGTTAGTTGGTAAGCTTCGTAACCTGCAATAGAGATTTTATTATATTCGCCTGACAAACCATCAAATTCTCCCTCGAGAGGTTTGTTGTTTTGAAGCCTATTTTCAACATCGTTTCTGTATGTTAAATATAATTCTTTACTAATTTTATTGTCAGAGATATCTATTATAATGCTAGTTTCCTTCCCATTTTGGATTTTTTTAAATTCTATTATCTCTTCTTCACCTTTCACTTGTTCGTAGTTATTTATTATGAAATCACCGGGGTATTTAGCGGAATAATTGAACTTACTATTGGTATATATTTGCCAGTTGGCCGTTACGTTAGGGGTGGGAGTGGGTTGTTGGGTAATAGTGGAGGAAGTTTGAGATTGGGCTGGGTCTCTCAGTTTCTGGGTTTTGAAAAGGATAAGTGAAACTGCGATTACTAAAGACATGAACAGCAGTAAAAGACCGAGAAGTAAAACTTTTTTATTGAATTTTTGGGGAGGAGGGGTGGGTGGTACAGGAGGTACAGGGGGAGTGGGAAGCGTAGGAGGTTGAGGGGACTGAGTTAGTGAAGATGGCTGATTAACGGTTTGTCCTTGAGGTTGGAAATTAGAGTCTGGTTGGTTTTCAGGAGGCATTAATAAGATTATATATTATTCAGAAGCTTTTCTGATAACGGGGTAGCTTATTTTGGCAGAAGCACTTGCGATTGGACCCCACATAATCTTACTTCTCGCCTTTACAATTCTATTCGAATACGGCTCGAAGAGCGATTTAGCGGGGCGCAGCAATCAAGGGATAATTTATCTTCGCTGACGCTGAAGCAATAGGGCAGTCTAGGCAGACCAGGGTTCCAAGCGGGTCGAGCAAAAACGGTCGGTTCTGGGTTTCGATAAGTTCAGGTGGAAGTTCAGGGTAGGCGAGCGCACCATTTGTTTTATCTATCTGCACGTCTTTAGTGCCGGTTTCAATACCTGCCCCGACTTTGTCTTTCAGAAAATACTCAAATCTGGTCGGACATCCCGGAGAATCAGGGTTGTCGGGAAGATTACCCGTAGTTGCACAAACATTTGCGCCAACCACACCTTGTGGTTGCTTCGGCCAGGCGTGACCATCATCCTCGGGATTGTAAAATCCTTCTTCTGCTTTATCTAAAACCTTCCTCATAATTGAGTTCCAAATTGGGGATGCGCCGGAAACCCCTGAAACAGCCCCACTCATTTCGGAGTTATCGTTATTTCCGACCCAGGAAAGGGTCAGAGCATATTCTGTGTAGCCAATCGTCCAGTTATCACGTCTGTCATTTGTGGTACCGGTTTTTACGGAGACTTCGGGATGGCCTCTTACATTGAGAAATGAACTTTCTCCAAAGGCGGCACTTCTGGCATTATTGTCGTGAAGTATATGAGAAATAAGAAAAGTCACATCAGAAGTTAAGATCCTATCTCCGGTAAGTTCAATTTCTTTTGTATTAACTTCTTCCAAAACCTTTCCTTTCCAGTCAGTTACTTTCAAAATTGAAATAAGAGGTTGTTTTATGCCTTGGTTGGCGAAAACTCCAAAAGCAGTGGCCATATCATATGGCACGACTTCTCCTCCTCCCAGAGTCAGAGAAAGCCCGTAATTTTTGGGGTCGGTAAATGTTGTTATTCCCATCTTAGTTGCAAAATCAATAAAGTTTTCAAGCCCGTTTAAAGCTAAAACTCTGACAGCCGGAATATTATAAGAGTTTCCCAGGGCAAACCGAGCCTGTTGTGCGCCATGAAATGTACCGTCGTAGTTAACGGGGCAATATGCTTTTTGGCCTGTTACCGAGAAACAGCTGGGTACGTCGGCAAGCGGCGTTGAAAGACTGATTTTCTTGTCTTTAATGGCCAGCGCATAATTAAGGGGTTTTATGGACGAACCCGGCTGTCTTTTGGCAAAAACGATATTTACTTTTCCGTCTTCATCCTCTGCAAAATAGTCTTTTGAGCCTACCATTGCTAAGATTTCGCCCGTTGCGGGTCTTGTTACAAGTGCCGCTCCGTTTCCAACATTTTGTTTTTTGAGTTTGGCAACTTCTGTTGCTACAGCGACCTCTGCAAATTCCTGAAGCTCAAGATCAAGCGTGGTTGTTACTCTTAACCCTCCTTTTTCGGTAGTTGCCTCCCCGTACTTTTCGGCCAGCAAATTTTTTACCCAGAGCGCAAAATGCGGCGCCCGTAACTTTTCCGGTTCGGCATATTTAAGCTCTTCTTCTTTGGCCTTATCGGCGTCTTCTTGGATAATATAACCTTCCTCGACCATTTGCATAAGAACAACTTCCTGTCTTCCTTTTGAAAGTTCGGGATGGGCGCCATATGGAGAGTAGTAAGAAGGCGCAGCAGGAAGTCCTGCCAGAAGAGTTGCTTCAGCCAGTGTTAAATCTTTTGCATTTTTGCCGAAATAAGTTTCAGACGCCGCCCCTATTCCGTAAGAAGTACCACCGTATGGGATTTGGTTGAGGTACATTTCCAGTATTTGGTCTTTAGAATAAATTGTTTCGACGACCAAGGTGAGCGCGAACTCCCTAATTTTTCTTTTCAAAGTTCGCTCGGGAGTAAGTAGTGCATTTTTGATAAGTTGCTGAGTCAGGGTTGATCCTCCTTGGAGTTTTTGTTTGACTAATGTTTTGTATACTGCTCGCATGACTCCAGTGAATGAAACTCCATAGTGTTTATAAAAGTCCTTATCCTCAATAGCGACTGTCGATTCCCAGATATAATCAGGAAGTTCGTCTAGCTTAACAGGCGTAGATTTTCTCTCCGCATAGATTTCGTAGATGAGCTTTCCATTCCTGTCGAATAGTTTTGTGGAGACCGGAACTTCCTCCTTACTTAGTTTTGTCGGAAGCGGTATTCCCCAAAAAAGCCACGAGAATATTGCGGATAAAATTCCTAAGAAGAGTACTTTTTTCCAGAGTCTTACATTTTTGAAGAGACTTCTTATCTTTGATTTCTTTTCTGATCTTGGCTGATGTTTTTTGTTTCTTGACTCTTTAGTTTTTAAGTTCTTTAGTTTTTTAGTTTTTGTTTTCGCCATGTTCTCAATTATACCTTTAAAGATTCAAAAGTACGACTAAATTTGATACTATGAGAATTATGAATTCTCTTTTGAATGAAAGGAACTGGTGGAGTTATATTCACGAAGATCTGCAGGAGCTTCTTAAGCAAGCTTCGCTTCTTGTTGATAAGGTGGGGTCATGGGATGAAAAATTTCATGATTACGCCTTTATTGTTTTCCCTGCTGCCAAAGCCTATGAGGGATTCCTGAAGACTTTATTCCATGATTTGGGTTTTATAACAGATGAGGACTTTTTGGGAAAAAGATTTAGAGTTGGGAAAGCGTTAAATCCCAGTCTTGATTTACATCTTCGGGAGAAAGAGGGAGTTTACGACAGATTGGTCGACTTTTGTCAGGGAAAGACTCTTCCCGACAAGTTATGGGAAACATGGAGCAGGGGAAGAAATCTTCTTTTCCACTGGTTTCCTAATGAGAGAAATGTAATTACTTATGATGAAGCAAGAGATAGAGTTAATGAAATTCTCGAAACTATGGATTTCGCATTTAAGGAGTGTAAAATAAATAGGTAATAAGATGCCTAAGAAAGAAGTAGAAGATGCCTAAGAAAGAAGTAGTCATTAAGAATGTAACAATTTTGGCCGCGTACCTTCTGGTAGTCTGGGGATTTTATCGCTTTCTTTTTAAACTACCGGAAGAGGTCGAGGAACTTTTTATTAAACCGCTTCTTTGGCTTACTCCCGTAATCTATCTTGTTAGAAAAGAACGTAGCGGAATTTCTTCCTTGGGAATTAGCTCAAAAAATTTATTTCCGTCCTTATATATATCGCTTGCCCTGGGAGCAGTATTTGCAATAGAGGGGGTTTTTATAAATCTCATCAAATATGGCGGAGTGGATTTTTCTGCAAATCTTGGAGATAAATCCTTTTTTTGGGCGATAGGCCTTTCACTTGCAACGGCGGTGACGGAAGAAATTACTTTCAGGGGATATCTTTTCAATAGGGTCTGGAGCGTAATGGGGACAGAATGGAGAGCAAATTTCCTGACTAGTTTTGTCTGGGCTTTGGTTCATATTCCGGTTGCTATATTTTGGTGGGACTTGAACCTTCAAGGAACTTTGATCCTTCTTCTTCTAACAACAATTTTTGGCATAGGATCCGCATTTGTCTTTGCCAGAACGAAAAACGTGGCCTCATCAATCCTCCTTCATTTTCTTTGGGAATGGCCGATTGTGCTTTTTAGATGACAAATAATTTGTCTTCAAATTAGCTTCGGAGTAGAATTTAGACAGTGAGGGTCAAAGATCCGCGTTACGATTTCTATATTACAGTTTCAGCCCATATTATTATCGTGGATAAAAACAAAAGAATTTTGATGGCAAAACGACCGGAAACTTGGGAGTGGGCACCGGGAAGATGGGGCCTAACCGGAGGAAAGGTTTACCAACATGAATCTTTCAGGAACACCATTAGAAGAAAAACAAAGCAAGAGCTTGGTTTTGTACTGTTACCTGAAGGATTATACCAAGTTAAACAATTAATTATAAAAGACAAACAAGCTTTTATGTTTTTTTTCGTTGCAAAGAGTAAAGGACTAAAATTGACAGGCAAAATGATTGATTACAAGTGGTTCAATGCCAAAGACTTGAATAAATTACCATCAAATAGATTTGCCGAGTTTTTCTACAAGAAAATGCTAACCGAGTTTTTAGAAAAAGACTCCAAGTTATTACCAATTAATATGGTCGAGAGTTTAAATTATATAACTTTAGGCGATACGACAAGTTATAAAGATTGGTTTAACGGGATAATAAATAAAAATTACGACCCAAATAAAATCGCAGACTTTAGAAAGTGGAAAAAGAATAATTTGTCTTCAAATTAGCCCCGGGAAAATTTACCTTTGAACATTTCGCTTTCTGGAATAAAATGAATTGATGAAACAGATCTATTTTTACAAAACGACTTCAGGGAGAGAGGTAATAGCTGAATTTATCGATAGATTAGACGAAATTACAAAGAGCAGAGTTAGAAACGGAATTAGAATTTTGGAGAAGCACGGTTTGGAACTTTTAAAAAATCGGTCGGTTAAGAAAATTACTACAAGACCTGACATTTTCGAATTAAGGATTGTTGGTAAAAAGCAAATAAGAATTTTATTTACTATTTATGACGCGAACACTTACTTATTAATTCACATCTTTGTTAAAAAGACGCAAAAAACTCCAATTGAAGATATTAAACTTGCTCAAAAAAGAGCGAAAGAGTATATTTGAGTATTGACAGAATATAATAAATTTGATATATTTCAGGCATGAAAAGAGATATTAAGGAACTAACTAGCTGGAGAAGTTACGAAAAAGAACTCTTAAAAGATGAGAAGTTTTTAAAAGTGGCTAAGGATTTGGAGTCCGAGTTTGTGTTAGCTGATAGTTTGATAAGAGCTAGAAAGAAAAAGAGGTTAACACAGGTAGAATTAGCGAAAAAGATTGGGACAAAACAACCAGTAATTTCTAAGCTTGAAACCGCAAGCTCGAAACCCTCCCTCTCACTATTAAAAAGAATTGCCCAGGCTCTAGATACCAGACTCACTGTGAAGTTTGAGTAATAATTGAAAGTTTGTCTTCAAACTAGATCCATAAGCAGCTGTGGTAATATAAACATAACAATGACATCGATTTAAATAGAAAAAAATATGAGAAAAACAAAAAATAGGGATCCTTTTAAGAACCTCGTCTTGGATGATTATGAGAAAGAGATAGAAGAAGCCTTTGAAAAAGGCAAATTTGTTCGTGTTGAAAACTATGAAGAAACAAAAAAAATGTTTCAGGAAGCGGCTAGGAATTATAAAGAGTTGCAAAAAACAAAGCGAATCAGTTTAAGAGTAAAAAATGAGGATATTATAAAAGTCAAAGCTAAAGCAAAAAGAGTTAATATTCCTTACCAAAGACTTTTAAATGCCTTAATACATAAATATGCTGAAGGTAAAACCTCGATAAATATTTAAAATAATTTGTCCCAGGGACGTTCGACGTCCTTCAAATTAGCTTCATGATCTATTGTTTCAGATTGAAAGGATTGAAGTTTTTCTTAAGAAGGTTTTTCAGAGGGATGAACAAGGGTGAGGGGAGTTCTCCCCATTTGTACCATTCTACCCTTTCTATATTTTCAGTCTCATTAATTTTTATTTTATCTCCAGAGTAGTCTGCAACAACAAAAATAGTTATATAATGCTTCTTTTCTTTGGGAAATATATCATTAGTAAAGATAGCGGCAAAAGGATTTTTAATTCTAATGTTTATTTCTTCTAGTACTTCACGCCTTGCACACTCTTCTGGCGATTCGTTGAATTCCAAATGACCCCCTATAAAGGCCCAAGTTCCATCACCGTGTGCGTTCTTTCTTTTTAAAAGAAGAACTTTGTCTTTGCTTTTAATAATGGTTCCTACCCCAACCTTAGGGAATTTTGTCATTTGCTATATTATAAAACAAAATATAAAAAATAAATTTGTCTTCAAATTAGCGTTTTAATTAAGGATGGTTTATTAGTACAGGTTCCATCTTTTTAGTAAGTCCTTTAATATAAAATCTTGCTTTCCAATCCAAAGCTCCAGCCTTTTCCGACAAAGCAGCATAGAGTCTAGAACAGTCGTGAATTTCTCCTTTTCTCCACTCTTGAATTGTTGGGTTGGTTTCCACCAAAGCCGGGTTGAGCATGAGTTCTTCTAAACCTAAACCGCTTGTTGAAAGAACTTCGGAGGGAATATAACAAATACCTCTGGGAAAATCCTCGTTGAGACTTGCTGTTTCTGAATTAAACATTCTTCCCAGGATTTGGGAGAGTTCTGGTATCTGTTCTTCACGAGCTGAGGAGCTGAGTGCAATTAACATGATATTGTGGGGTTTGCCAAAAGAATTTGCGTAGAGGTTGCTCAACTCTTGTTGAGTCGAAACGGTTTTGTTGACTCGGCGAAGATATTCGGTTTGCATGGCGTCGAGAAAGACAGTTAAATCGTCCCGTATGTTGTCGCTCTGTTTTTGAACCCTTTCTAATTTTGCGACTACCCGCTTAAGTAAAAATTCTATTGTTAAACCTTTGATTACGTTTCTTCCTCTTGTTTTAATAATTTCTTTTTGAGCTTGGACTAAATCTACATAACTGGAGTAACCTGTAGGTAAGCGTTCGTGGCCGTCGGCAACATCGTCATTCCAGCGACCCAGGGTGTAGGAGGGTAGGGCTGCGGGAAAGGAGCCGTGGCCGGATACCGGGCCGATGTAAGCTCTAGTCAGGGGGTTGAAATTGGAAAGAATGTGAAGCGTAGTATGTAAATCTGTATATTTGCCTGGGGCACGTTGTTCTAATACCCAGTACCGATTTTCTAATAGCAAATATTCGACATATTCATTCGGCAACCGCCTGACTACCCATTCTTGAACTTTAGGGTCATTTGCAAAATTTGATAACGAGTTTCTCGCGGCCTCTAGCATTTTAAAATAACACTCTATTTTAACTCAAGAGTTTATGAAGTGTTTATAAAAAAACTTGAGAGAAATAATTTGTCCTTGGAACGTTCGACGTCCTTCAAATTAGCTACGACTTGATATACTTCAATTATGAATATTAGATTGGCTAGAGTTACTGACTACGAGACGTTGAAGAAGATTAAACCTTCTATAAGCGATAGAATCATTGAAGAAAGGTTAAGTAGACAGGAGGAAGGAAAAGTGGAATTTATGATTTTGGAAGATAATAATGAACCTGTCAGTTTTGTTCTTTTGAAATGGGAAGGTAAGAAAACTCATCCTGAATACCCGGATATGGAAGATCTTTATACAAAGGGAGAATTCAGAAGGAAAGGTTATGCAACATTACTAATTAAAGAATGCGAGAAAAGGGTGAAAGAAAAAGGTTTAAAAAAAATAGGTATGGCAGTAAATCCAGATAAAAATTCAAAAGTAAAAGTTTTTTATGAGAAGTTGGGATATAGGCATGATGGAGGCAAACTTTATGTTGACGCTGTTTATAATGGAGTTGAAGATTGGGTAATTGATTTAGAAAAAGAAATTTAAAGAACTCATTTCCTCCCCCCAGGGGTCATACGTCGCCAAGGTTTTGTAGACGGCGCGCAAACAAGCGCGGTTGTATATTTTCTTGAATCCGAATCAAAGTTGCGATACTATACAGATACTTCTATGTTTCGAAAAATTGTAGTTTCGTCTCTAGTACTTGCCTTTGCTTTTGGTATACTCCTAATTTCTATTTTTAGAACTGCGTCCGTAAAATATCAATTTAACAATACTGGAAAGCAAATAAACGCCAAAGTTTTAGAGGGGGTAACCGAGCTTGTCGATTATAACCTTCCTTTCCCGGGCAAAGTCCTTCCCGATAGTCCTTTATGGTCTTTGAAAGCCCTTCGGGATCGAATATGGCTTTTGGTGACGACAAATCCGTCAAGAAAAGCTGAACTAAAACTTCTTTTTGCGGACAAAAGACTTGGAAGTGCAATAGTTTTGTTTGACAAAGAGAAATTTGAGGAGGGGCTGACAACGTTGACGAAAGCCGAGAAGTATCTTGAGGAAGCGGGGTGGCAGGAAGAGGAGAATAGGAAAAAGGGTATTGAAACCTCAGACTTCTTGCAAATTTTAGCCAAGGCGTCCCTCAAGCATTACGAAGTGATGCAAAACATTCTTACTATAGCTCCTGAAGAGGCAAGGCCTACAATTATACAAACTCAGGATTATTCTAAAAAAGCTTTCGAAAATTCCAGAAATGCTCTTTTGGAAAAGGGTAAGAGCGCTCCAGAAAACCCATTTGATTGGTAAAAAACTTAATCTTTGTATACTTTATTTGAAGAGTTGCCAACAAAAACTTTTCAGAATTTCGTTTCTCTTTAAAAAACCTCTTTGTTGGTTGAAAAAGCTGGCCTCGCGACGAACCTGAATTGATATATTATGACCCAAATATTAGTAGTTGACTTTCTAGATCTGGGGTTTAAACATGTTTATTGTCACTACTGGTAGTGAGTTTTGTTTACACGTATGAAATATGAAGTGTCCTTTTTGTGCTAACGCAGAAACCGACGTTCTTGAATCAAGGGTAGTCGAGGACGGGAGCATAATAAGAAGAAGAAGAAAGTGCAGTAAATGCGGTAAAAGATTTACGACCTACGAGAAAGTCAAAGGAAATGCGCTTTGGGTAATGAAAAAGGATGGAAGAAGAGAAGCGTTTGAGAGGGAGAAAGTTAAAAGAGGAATCTTGAGGGCAGTAGAGAAACGTCCGATTTCGATGGATTTGGTGGACGACATCGTAGAGAGAGTTGAAAGGGAGATGTTAAGGAAAGAAAAAGAAGAGGTAGGTTCTAAAGCAATCGGTCGGGCAGTTTTAAAAAGACTTAAGAGGGTGGATAAAGTCGCCTGGCTTCGCTTCGCAAGCGTTTATCTGGAATTTGAAGATCTGGAGGATTTTGCAAGAGCAATTAAAACCTAAAAAATATGACCAGAAAAACAAAAAATCGAAAAAGATCGGTTACAAATGGCCAAGGAAAGCTAACTCTTGATAATTTTAACCCCCCACCCTACGAGAGGGTTTTGAAAAGCATCTCGGCAAAACTTGGCAAAAGTCCAAAACTTCCTAAAGACCTTCCCAAGGGAGATTGGACCGAGCAAGCTGTGAGGGTTCTTAAAGAAAGATATTTAAGAAAAGACGAAGAAGGACGTGTGATTGAAACCCCGGATGAGATGTGCTGGCGGGTTGCCTGGGATATAGCCTCAAGCGAAGTTCTTTGGGGTAAGAATAAAAAAGAGGTTAAAGATATTGCCTCGAAATTTTATAAGCTTCTGGCCTCACACGAATTTTTGCCTAACTCTCCAACTTTGATGAACGCAGGAACAGGAAACGGTCTTCAATATTCAGCATGTTTTGTGCTTCCGGTCGAGGATTCTTTGGTTGGAATTTTTGATGCCATTAAATATCAAGCATTGATTCATCAAACCGGGGGAGGAACGGGTTTTGCCTTTAGCCGTTTGAGACCAAATGGAGCAATGGTTAAATCCAGTCGCGGCATCGCCTCAGGACCTGTATCTTTTATGAAAATTTTTGATGCGGCGACAAATGAGATTAAACAAGGCGGAAAAAGAAGAGGTGCCAATATGGGAATTTTGCGAGTAGACCATCCTGATATTCTGGAATTTATCCATTGTAAAGAGGAAGGTGGAATTACCAATTTTAATATTTCGGTAACAATAACAGATGAGTTTATGAAGGCTTATGAAAAAGACGGCGAATATAATCTGATTGACCCCAGAAATAAAGAGGTTGTCGGAAGGCTTTCTGCACGCAAAGTTTTCGATGAAATAGCTGAAGGTGCTTGGAGGACAGGGGATCCCGGCCTTGTCTTTATCGACAGAATCAATAGAGGGACAGCCAATCCTGTTCCTTCCTTAGGTCCTGTTGAATCAACGAATCCATGTGGTGAACAGCCTTTATATCCTTACGACTCTTGCAACTTAGGAAGCATCTTTTTGAATAATTTTGTTACAAGTAAAAATGAGGTTGACTGGGACAAACTTAAAAGAGTTACACGCTTAAGCGTCAGGTTTTTAGATAGCGTGATAGAAATGAATCCATACCCCCTTGATGATATCCGGAGAGTATCTCTCGCGATCCGAAGAATCGGGCTTGGAGTAGGCGGATGGGCGGATATGCTTGTCGAACTGGGAATTCCTTATGATTCCGATGAGGCGCTTGAATTGGGAGAAAAAATTATGAAGATTATTCAAGACGAGGCAGTTTTAGCGAGTCAGGAACTCACAAAGGAAAGGGGACCTTTTCCGATGTTTCCTGTGAGTATATATAAAGATGAGAAATTTAGGAGAAATTCTACGGTTACAACGATTGCTCCGACAGGTTCAATCTCGATTATTGCAGGTGCTTCGTCCGGAATCGAGCCTTTGTTTGCAATTGCATATCAGCATATAGTTCGCGATAAACACCTGGACAGAACTCTTACTTTTGTCAATCCAAAATTTGAGAAAGTGGCAAAGGATGGTGGCTTTTGGACGGATGGGGTAAGAGAAAATGTTGGGGAACACGGTGTCATCCAAGATATAAAAGAAATTCCTTCCGACATACGAAAGATTTTTAGAACGGCGCATGAGATTCATCATGACTGGCACATAAAACACCAGGCAGTGTTTCAGAAATACACAGAAAATGCCGTAAGTAAAACTATCAACATGGCCAATAGTGTTACAGTTAATGACATAAAAGAAGCATACCTTTTAGCTTGGAAAACCGATTGCAAAGGGATAACAGTCTTTCGGGATGGTTGCAAGGATGCACAGGTTCTTAATTTAGGAGTAAACGGTAAAAAGATAATAGAGGAAAAATTTGAACAAAAACCTGCAGGCATTGCTTTCAGCGAAGTTGATCTAGATGGAGAGACTGTCCAGGAGCGACCGTTTGTGATAACGGGTTCAACATATAGGCTCGCAACACCGGTTGGGACGGCATTTGTAACCATAAATCAGGATGAGAAGGGCGAGCCTTTAGAACTTTTTGTTAATGTAGGCAAAGCAGGAAGTGATGTGACCGCCATGGCGGAAGCGCTTGGTCGTACTATTTCTACCTCCTTGAGATTCAGGGGGAACCTGAGCAGGCTTGAGCGTGCCAAAGAAATAGCACTTCAACTGGCAGGAATTGGTGGAAGGCGCTCGGTTGGGTTCGGTCCTAATAAAATACTCTCCCTGCCCGATGCGGTTTCCTATGCTTTATCAAAGCACTTCAACTTTAAGGTCAATGGATTTATATTGGATGAGAAGACTTACACGAATGGCCAAGGGGTTTATTTAGATGGGGAGACGAAAAATGTTGATGCTAAAGCTGGGATCCAGTCGGACTTAGCTGGAGCTGTTATGTCGGCACAAAATCCTGCTCGCCAGGTCCCGCCTCCGGCGGGAGATGACCACACAACGGCTTCGGCTGAGTTCAACTTGACCCCAGCAGAGTCGGGCTCGGCACCAGCTGATCAGCTTCCTTTGGATTCTCCCCAGGCTGGGGTGGGCGGGAGAGATATCTGTCCTTCTTGCGGGGCAAGCGCCTACGTTTATGAAGAAGGTTGTGCCAAATGCTTCTCCTGTGGATACTCTGAGTGTTAAATTTTAGTTTTTATGGTCTGAAATAATTAAATAAAACAAAAGACTTGCCTGCCCACTTGTCTGTGAGGCAGACAAGATAGAAAGGAGGCAGCTGAAAGGCTGCCTGTTTTGTAATGAAAAATAGAAACATCGACCCAGAGGAACTTTATAAGGATACGAAGAAGAAGTTGATATGGGCTCCCGTCTATCCTATTTTAGTGAGACTTAGTAAAAAGGGACAGACTATATTTATGATTGTCGTGATTATTTTTGTATTTTTTATTATAGCAACTTGGCTTTTGTTTGATGATCAAATTAAGAAAAAGGCAAATGCCGTCCTAGGAGTGGATACGGGTGAAAAAATCCTAGAGAAAGGTGATGAGTCTCATAGCGATAATAACCTAGCTAAAGATAATATAGAGAAAGATCGGATAGATAATAAATGTAAAGGTGCGCAATTCGGCATATTCAGCGACTATTTCGAACCAGTTGGAAATGAAAGATTTTACAAGGAAGAAGTGGGAGTTTCGGCTCGAAACACAGAATATTATCAGGCTTCGTACAAAAGTAACTGGGCCTGTAATATACCTTTTGTTGCGCAGGTAGTTGCGATTCCTTTATCGGGCCAGTCTTTTGGATTGTTTTTTGAGTACGAAGACGTTTTTAGGGTCTTGGTGGGAGATGGAGACAGGGTTACATTAAAGGTGGAGCAGAATAAACTGAAGGATAGAAAAAGTGAATGGCAACCAGTTCTTGATAAAGATGGCAAAGAAAGGCAAAAACTGGGAAACCAGATCGCGGATGGAGAAGAAGTTACACTCGAAATTAAAGTAAAAGAGAGCGACGGGAAGATTGTTTTACACATAAATGTTTACCACTCAAAGTTTCAAAATGTGGAACCATTTGACTACGTTTTTACCCCTAACGCAATTAATATCCAAGCCCCACAGCCGAGGAATTTTAGAGTTGGTCTTAATGATTTTAGATTTAAGGGAACAGGATCTGTTTTAGACTTAAAGACTTTATCTGTTGATGAGAGGGAATGATAGAATAGCCTATGGTTATTTATACAAAACGTGGTGATAAAGGAGAGACGAGTATATTTGACGAGAATTCAGCTCAAAGAACTAGAATTTCCAAAGATTCTTTAAAAGTTGAAGCTCTCGGTGCAATTGACGAATTAAATAGTTTTTTGGGAGTAGTGAAATCGAATACTGGTGATAAAAAATTACAAAGGACACTCGGCGAAATTCAAAGAAATCTTTTTACGATAGGTTCAATTACCGCTGGCTCAAAGTTGAAATTTTCCTCAGCTCAAACTAAAAAGCTGGAAAAAATGATTGATAATCTTGAAGGGAAATTACCTGTCTTAAAGAACTTTGTAGTTCCGGGAGGGACGGTTATTGCAAGTAATCTTCAATATGCCCGCGCTCTGTCTCGTCGTGCAGAACGCCGCGTAGTTGCCTTGGATAGATTGGAGAAAGTTCGACCCCAAATCTTGACATTTCTGAATCGTCTTTCGGATGCGTTTTTTATGCTAGCAAGGCAGGAAAACTATAAAGTCGGGGTGAAGGATGAAGTGTGGGTGGGAAGAAAAGGGAGTAACTAATTTTACTAATCGGGTGTTACAATAAATTTATATGAGCGCCGTTGAAACTAAAGATCAGTTGCCGCAAATACCAATTCCAAAAGATATAGAAACACGTGCAGAGGAGCTTCCGGAGGAAGTTGAGGCGATAGAACGTGGAGTCAGTAGAACTCAAGTTCAAGCAAATGTGAAAATGCCGACTGATGATATAGCTAAAGTGTTGACACAGACTCCACCAACCCAAACGGCCATGGTAACCATTCCTGCTAGCCCTCAGCAACTCACAGACTGGTCTAAAGGCTCTCCGACTAGCGCTCTAACCTGGCTTGCTTACTTTTGGCTGAGAATTATTAAAAAAGCGCTTCATTTTGGCTGGAGAATTGTTGAAAGAGTGAAGGGGGGAGGCGAGATAGATGCTAACAAGCCAGTTTGATCTAACTTTCTTTTTCATAACACTATTTTTGTCAGGAGTTTTTATCTTTGCTCTGACAATCGCAGCAATTTTTCTTATGACTCTTTTGAAAGGCAGGGGACGAGAGGAGCGATCAGTTGACTCGGTTCTTCTACAGGTTGCTGTTCCAAAAGGAAATGAAGTAAAGATCGACGCCATTGAACAGATGTTTAGTTCTTTATATTCTGTTAAAAAAGGCGGCTGGAAGCAAAAATACTCGACCCAACCTACAATCTCTTTCGAGGTTGTTGCCAGACTAGAAGATATAAGATTTTACGTTTGGACGCCAAAACCTTTTCAGGATTTAATTGAAAAGCAGATTAATGGTGCTTATCCTGACGCAGAAATAACAGAAGTTGATGAGTATAATATTTTTCCGGAAAATGCAAAAGTTGCCTATAAATCCCTTCAACTGAAGAAGGATAATTTCTATCCTTTAAAAACTTTTCGTGATTTACCGACAGATCCTTTGGCGGCTCTTACATCGGCTCTGGCCAAAATGGGGAGTGATGAGGCGGCGGCAATACAGATACTTATTTCACCGGCGGAGAGTGATTGGCAGAAAGCCGGAAGCGGCTTTGTTTCATCAACCAAAAAACAAGAATCAGATCCTGAAAAAGCAAAATTTGCAGTGCCTGCGAAAACCCTGGAAGGAGTAGAGAATAAAGTTTCAAAGCCGGGTTTCGAAACTTCAATTAGGATTATTTGTGTTTCCCCAGACGAAGCGTCAGCAAATGCCCACCTAACAAATATTATGAGTGGATTTCAGCAGTTTTCAGGAGACCTTAACGGGTTTACGAGTCGTAAGATTCGAAGAAAGGGAGCATTTATTGAAGATTTTCTTTATCGTTATCAGCCTCTATACCACCTTTGGGGGAATAGAGTTTCAATTCTTAATTCAGAGGAGCTCGCCACAATTTTTCATTTTCCGAATAAGCTTATTACGACTCCACACATCCATTGGTTATATGCCAAGCGTGCTCCCGCTCCCCAAGAGATTCCTACAGAAGGTACTTTTTTGGGTACAAGTACATACCGCGGGATTAAAAGACCTGTATATATATCTGATTTAGATAGAATGCAGCATATGTATGTCATAGGAAAAACAGGGACGGGAAAATCCGAGTTTCTCAAAGACCTAGTAATGCAAGATATCAAAAAAGGAGCCGGAGTCTGCTTCATTGATCCGCACGGAGACGCGGTAGAGGAGCTTTTACTGCTTATTCCGCCGGAACGAGCCGAAGACGTCATTTATTTTAACCCTTCTGATTCGGAGAGACCCATGGGTCTTAATCTTTTAGAAGCTAAGACAGAAGACGAAAAGCACTTCGCGGCAACGGCCGTAATAAACATGATGTATAAACTTTTTGACCCTTATAAAACCGGAATAGTTGGCCCGAGATTCGAACACGCGGTCAGAAACGCAATGCTTACCGCAATGAGCGAGGACGGTTCAACTTTTGTCGAGGTGATGAGAATTTTGACCGACTCCCGCTTTGTCCAGGAACTTTTACCAAAAGTAACAGACCCGATTGTCAGGCGTTATTGGACCGATCAAATTGCCCAAACTGCAGACTTTCACAAGTCAGAGGTACTCGATTATATTACTTCAAAATTCGGGAGATTCGTAACCAATAAGATGATCAGAAATATAATTGGCCAGTCTCAGTCCTCATTTTCTTTCAGAGACGTTATGGATTCAGGGAAAATTCTTTTTATAAATCTTTCTAAAGGAACGATTGGAGAGGAAAATTCAAGCTTTTTAGGACTGGTACTCGTGCCAAGAATCTTGATGGCAGCAATGAGCAGAACCGATATTCCAAAGGAGGAAAGACGGCCGTTTTATCTTTATGTCGACGAGTTTCAGAATTTTGCAACTCCTGATTTTGCGGTCATTCTATCCGAGGCCAGAAAGTATTCTCTGGCGCTTTGTGTTGCAAATCAATTTATAGGTCAGGTCGAAGAGGAGGTTAAGAATGCAGTCTTTGGTAACGTCGGGACAATAATTTCATATAGAATTGGTGTAACCGACGCAAACTACCTTCAACACGAGTTTACCCCTGTTTTTGGAGAAGATGATCTTCTGAATGTTGAAAAATACCATGTTTTTATTAAGACGATTGTCAGGAACGAACCCGTTCCTCCATTTTCTATGGATCTTTTAAAAGACATTCAAAAGATTAAAGCTATGGAAAACCCCAAAATTGCAGGGATCATTAAAGAGATGAGCAGGTTAAAATACGGCCGCGACGCAAAGTTGGTTGAGAGCGAAATTACACGAAGAGCAAAACTCTAGGGTCAAGTAGTTAGTAGTTGGTAGTAAGTAGTTAGCAAGAAAGCATTAAAATTCAAATTTCTTTGATACTTCAACTTAAGCTTTGCTATAATAGCTCCACAAGTGCCTGTAGTTCACTGGCAGAACGCGATCCTTATGACAAAAATCTGGGCGTGTAGCTCAGTGGTAGAGCGCTACTCTTATAAAGTAGATGTCCATGGTTCGAATCCATGCACGCCCACAGATTTTTGACATGTCAAACTGCGTTTGTCATAAGATCGATGTACTTGGTTCGACTCCAAGCAGGCGCACTAGAGGATAAACATGTTTGGAAGACGAAGAACAGTTGAAGAAAGAGTTGAGAGAAATAATGAGGGTGTTGGGGGGGAACAAATAGGTACCCAAATTCCTCTGAAGACTCTTCAAAGATTACGTGATATGGGACTAAAAGCTGAAGGGATACTTCCAAAAGACCATCCATTCTATGAGGAACTTCACGGTGATCTCGAAGAGTTTGATGAAGATTTAAACGTCCTAATTCGTAAACGAAAAGAAGGTTAAAATTTCTCCAAAACCACACAAAATACAGTATATATTTAGATGGTTTTCAAAAAAATAAGTTTATCGACACCCCTGAAGATATTCTTAAGTATATTGCGACTCTTCGCGAGAAAAAATACAAAGGTGAAGAAATTCTACGAATCATTTAAAGGGCAATTGATATGACCCACGACTATATAGTCAACCTTTATTTTGAAAGAGCTCATATATTTCAGCTTATCTATATGACCGAGCGGGATAAGCTTAAAAAGGGGAATAACAAGAAAAAGATAGATGCATTGAAGAAGTCGTTAGAAAGAGTTTAAAGCTCGGCAAGGGTTTGTTTTTTGCCTGATTCTTTGACTTGAGCGAGTTGTAAGTACCGCTCGGTTGTCGAAAGACGCTTGTGACCCGCCGCCTGAGAAAGAAGAACAAGATCAACCTCGTCTTTAAGGTTCTCGATGATAAATGTTGTCCTTAAGTCATTTACCGAATACTGGGGAATTTCGGCCTTTTGCATGTACCTGTCAATTGCACTCCTTATATTTCTTATTGCAAGTGGCTTTCCGTTTTTACTAATAAATACGTAGGAAGAATTGGTGTTTCCCCTTGAGTTCATATACTCATCAAGGGCGTCTTTTGCCGGTTTATTCAGGGGGACTGTTCTTTGGGGTTGTGTTGCGTGGGGTTCGACAATAAGACTGTCTTCTTTTAAATCCTCGACCTTTAAGTTGGCAATTTCCGAGATGCGCATTCCGGTTTGAAGAACTATTTCGACAATAGTTGCAATTCTAATATCGTCTCTGACGACGTCTCTTAGGGCTCTATATTCTAAGGGTGAAAGAAATTTGGGCATGGCTGCTTCTATTTTTGGATGGGAAACAAATTCAGTCGGATTTGAATTTGAATATTTTTCTGAAATAAGCCACCTGAAGAAGGTTTTTACAGCGTTTAGTTTTCTTGAAACAGACTTGGCGGTGTATTTTTGTGTCAAAAGGGTATCGCGGAAAGTTTCAATGTCTACCTCAACTATCTGGTCGGGATTAACCTTATTTTTTTCTGTGAGAAATTTCAGGAGTTGCTCAAGATCAGCCCTATAGGCTAGAATTGTTGAGGGAGAACGCTTCTTATTTTCCAAATCCTGAATATTTCTGGTATCATAATTAATATGCGAACGTTGATCAATCAAAACAGGTGACATCACACCTATTCGTGTACCGTATGATAACATAGTTTTAAAAAAAAGGTCAATAAGATGTATGTTTATGAGAAATAGTTTTATCGATAGGTTTAAAAATGTCCATAAAAAGATTGTCAACTTTTTGCTCATTTTTCTGGTCTTTGTCCTCTTTCTTTCTTTATTTCGAAACATATCGAAAATGAGGCAAAATACTTTATTAATTACAAAAGAAAAAGACAGGATTGAAGCTCTTAATGAAGAAAAGCAAAGGTTGGAGGGAGAGCTTCAAAAAGTTCAGTCCGAGGAATATATAGAGAAACAACTAAGGGATAAATTAGGACTGGCCAAAGAGGGTGAAATAATAGTTATTCTGCCCGAGCCGGAAGTTGTAAGAAAGTTTGCCCCAAAGCACAAAGAGGAAGAGGAAATCCTCCCTGATCCTAATTGGAAGAAATGGGCTAAACTATTTGGATTAATATAGATAGCTTCTGGTATAATATGGAGGCTCTTTTATTCGCGCGGGGTAGTGTACGGCTGCACGGAAGGCTCATAATCTTCCAGATAAGGTTCGACTCCTTACCCCGCAACACGTTCGACAGGCTCAGTGCGAGCACGAGCCAGCGTAGCTCAATGGCGGAGCAAGGATTTCATAAGTCCGAGGTTAGAGGTTCGATCCCTCTCGCTGGCACAAACGGATTACACACTTGTACTGTAAACATAAAAATATGGAAAATCCAAGATATCCGAGAACACTTACGGATAGTGTAGTTGAAGAAGAGATTCCTAAGGGCGGAACATTTAGAATAGTTAGGGATCAACACTCGCACACTCAGGGCGCGGGAGGGGTAGATGTTGTTAGTAGAGTGAGTGGAGGAGTGGAGCATAATACGATAGTTCCTCGAACGGATTCAATACCTCCAACAGAAGGTGCGGAAATGACTATTTGGCGTAGACGTTGATACTATTTACTTCATTCAAGCTCCTCCGAACTTATATTTCCTTCATCTTTTTCCATATTTAATGTAAAATCAGCGTATCATGACTAAAAAACGCGTTTTGTCGGGTATTAGAGCGACAGGGAGACTTCACCTTGGGAACTATCTGGGTGCGGTCAAGGGGATGTTGGCTTTACAAAACAATCCTTCCTATGAAACTTTATATATGGTTGCGGATTTGCATTCTATTAATACTCCTTATGACACAAAATCGTTCCAAGATTCGGTACGAGGGGTTGTACTAGATTATCTTTCTGCAGGACTCGATCCTGAGAAATCAATAATTTTCGTTCAATCCCACGTTCCGGAACACGTTGAGCTTTCTTATTTATTCTCGACGGTTCTTACTGTTGCCAGAATGCTTCACTTGCCGACTTATAAAGACAAGTTAAAAGAAAATTCAGAAAATGCAAACATGGCAATGCTTTATTATCCTGTTTTGATGGCTTCGGATATTTTAATTTATAAAGCCGATTCGGTTCCTGTAGGAGATGATCAGCTACCGCATTTGGAAGTTTCCAGAGAAGTTGCGAGAAAGATGAATGAAAAGTATGATACTGATTTTCCCGAACCTGGACAGTTTAAGACTGAAGGTCACCATGTACCGTCGCTTACAGGAGAGGGAAAAATGAGCAAAAGCGTAGAGGGAAGTTATATTAATTTAACAGATAATTTGGAAACTATTAAAGACAAATTAGCCAGAGTTCCAACCGATACTGGGTGTGGTACGTCAGTTCCTGAAGAGGGAGGAGTTGCAGCTCTATTAACCTTTGTTGAACTTTTCCAAGGGTCGAATAAAAGAAAGGAATATGAAAATTTATATCTTGGCGATGGAGTGAAGTATTCCGAATTAAAAGAAAATCTTGCGGAGTTAATATTTAAAGAGATCGAACCCATCCAAAAAAGAAGAAGAGAATTGGAATCAAAACCGGAATATGTTGATAAAGTAATAAAAGAAGGAGCTGGAAAGGCCACGAAGATTGCCAGTGAAACACTCAGAGAAGTTAAACAAAAAATGGGATTTATTTGAGTATTTAGTATTTTGTATTTTGTATTAAGTGTTATGTATGAGGAAAAAGATTCTACTTTTTTTATTCCTATCTGTTTTAATATTTACCCGTTTTTATAATGTAGAAAATACTGCTCGCTTCACAAGGGACGAAAGCTACGACATCGTCAAACTTCATCAATACTGGATTGAGAAAAAAGTGACTTTAGTTGGGGCGATTGACTATACAGGAAGCATTGTTTATAGCTCGTTTTTTTATTACACAATAATGCCTTTTGCGGTAATAGGTAATTTTGAGCCGCAAAGTACGGTTTACGGCGTTGCCTTTTACGGAATTATAACAGCAATTATTATTCTTCTCATTACGTCCAAGGTGAACAAAAAGTATCTATTCTGGGCGGCAATTTTGAGTATTGTCTGGTTTCCGCTCGTTCAGTCAAGCCGTTGGTCTTGGAATCCGCACGTAGTACCTTTATGGATGAGTTTAGGTATCTTATCGTATTTCAAGAAGAAAAATATTTTTTTATTTTTATCAGGAGTATTTTTCGGATTAGCATTCCACATTCACTATATAAGTTTTATTTCTACTGCTACATTTCTGGCTCTGGTAACTCTAATTAATCTTTGGAAAAGAAAATATTGGCAGGCGAGTTTACCGATTTTGGGCTTTGTCCTTCTTATAATCCCTTATGCGATATTTGATCTTAGGCACCCTCCGGGACTGTTTTTTACAGGTTACCTAAAGAGAAATTTGGTATCACAAGGGGCATCGAATGAGCTTACTAATTTTTTCACAAGCTTTATAACTAATATTCAGAATTCCTCTTTCTATTTAACACAATCTCAAATTCTTTCTAAACTGACTTTGGTATTACTGACAGCATTGGTTTATTTGGATTTCCGAAAGAAAGCATATTCGAATTTTATTTATTTTCTTCCCGCTATAACCCAAACTATGATAATTTCTTTTCTTCCCTCATTTGAAAACCGCTATTTCCTACCATCACTAATATTTCTTTTTATCTATTTAATCTTGCCAAGAAAGAACTTCGGAAGAATAGCTGCAAAGGGAGTTATATTGGTATTTATTCTAGGGGGATTTCTTTCAATTAAATCTGTTCTGACCAAGCCGATTTTGGAACCCGGTCCAAGGGTCATAACTGACGCGACAAATCAAATCAAAGATATTGTTTCCCAAAATGAGCTTAAAAATATAAACGTTGCTGTACTTGCGAGTCCTGATCCCGATCCGATCGGGTTGACTTATCGTGACATTCTTCTGACGAAAGATGTTGAGGTTCTTCCTGCTAGTCAATATTCTTTAACCGATAATCTTTTTGTGATGACAACTTCAGACGAGGAGGATGTAAGAAAAGATGCAGCAAATATAATGGATCGGTTCCGAAAAGGAAAATTGTCGAGTGAATATGATATTAATAAATCCAAATGGAGGGTATATCTTTTTGAGAGGGGCATTTAGCCGGAAATTTACTACTTTGTGTTTTTGAAAATTAAGTATTAATATTTGGTATTATGTCGGTTGTTAAGATCGATGATTTTCAGAAGATGGATATCAGAATTGGGACTGTTGTCAAGGCAGAAGTACCAAAATGGTCACACTGGGTAATAAGACTTATTGTCGATTTCGGATCCGAAATAGGTGAAAGAGCGATATTTGCCGGGATGATGAAGTTTTACAAGCCCGAAGATTTGGAAAGCAAACAATTTCCATTTATAGTTAACTTGGAACCAAAAAAAATCGGTCCTGAAGGAGACTACTCGCAAGGAATGATGCTGGCCGCTGATTTAATATTAGATCCTGAAAAGTTGGATGAAGGAAAACCTGTTTTATTTCAGCTCCAAGAGAAGGTTCCAAATGGAACAAAGGTTAGGTAGCAATCCAGCAATATAGCCATATAGCAATCTTAATTCTTTTCTGCTAATATTGCTTCGTAACTAATTACCAATAACCAACCACTAACAACTAATTCCATGGATCCTATTAAAGACATTAAAAAATTAGCTAAGAAAGGTCTCCGACCCGGAGGGTCTCCGACTCGAAGGGGTAAAAAGCGTGTTGAATTCAGGTTAAGAATTAATCTCTGGAAAGTTTTGATTGCCTTTTTTCTGATACTTTTTTTTGCACCTTTCCTGGTTTCTGTTCTCGAATTTCAGCGGACCGAGACGAAACTTGATACTTCTCAAGCGCTTTTGGATATAAAAGAAGGTAAAGTAAAAGAAGTTTTGGTTCAGGACAGCAAACTCATTTTGACCTACAAGGATGATGCTACAAAAGTAACCACAAAAGAAGGAAGCGAGAGTTTTGCCGAGCTTCTTGAAAAATCTGAAATAAGTCCAACATCTATTACTTACACTGTGGCTGATCAGTCTTTAACGAAGGCGGTCGGAGAAGTTTTGGGAATATTGTTACCTCTTATTCTAATGGCGGTTTTCTTCTTTTTTATAATTCGAGCTCAGACAAAAGGAGCTCAGGACATCTTTTCGTTTGGCCGGTCCCGAGCCAAGCTTTTTGCCAAGGGCAAGCAGGATGTTACTTTCGATGATGTTGCCGGGGTTGATGATGCCAAAAAAGAGCTGGAAGAAATCGTTGATTTTTTGAAAAATCCGGCAAAGTACAGAAAAATTGGAGCAAGAACGCCCAAGGGAGTAATTCTTTTCGGCCCGGCCGGAGTCGGAAAAACGCTTCTTGCACGCGCTGTTGCCGGACAAGCCGGTGTGCCCTTTTTCTCAATGGCAGGAAGTGAGTTCATGGAAATGTTGGTCGGCGTTGGGGCTTCAAGGGTCAGAGATCTATTTCAAAACGCAAAAACTTCAGCCCCTTCAATTATTTTTATTGACGAGATAGACGCGATAGGGAGGCAGCGTGGACGAGGATTTGTCGGCGGACACGACGAAAGGGAACAAACATTGAATCAGATTTTGGTCGAGATGGATGGATTTACTCCAAACGATAATGTGGTGGTTATTGCCGCAACAAATAGAGGAGATTTACTCGACCCCGCGCTTTTAAGACCCGGTAGATTTGACAGAAGAGTTCTTTTAGACATGCCGGATAAGGAAGGTAGGGTTGCAATACTAAAGATTCACGCAAGGGGCAAGAAATTTGGCAAAGGCATTGATTGGGAGAGAGTTGCGGATAGGACGGTCGGATTTTCAGGGGCTGATATTGAAAATATGCTAAATGAAGCCGCAATTTATGCCGCAAGGCAGGATAAATCAGAAATTAATATGAGTGATGTAGAGGAGGCAGCAACAAAAGTTAAGCTCGGTCCTGCCAAGAGAAAACTTCAAAGTAGAGAGGACAAAAAAATAACAGCCTATCACGAAGCCGGACATGCAGTAGTTACACACGCCTTGCCCATGATGGACCCTGTTCATAGAATTTCAATTGTTGCCAGGGGTATGAGCCTTGGACATACTCTTATTCCTCCTGCTGCAGATAGGACCCATGAAACCAGGAGTAGAATGCTTCAGCAAATCACGGCAATGCTTGGTGGACGTGCGGCTGAAAAAATAGTTTTTGACGAAATGACCTCAGGTGCCTCAAATGATATTGAAATGGCGACCCGCTTGGCACGGGCAATGGTGGTCGACTTTGGGATGAGCTCCCTAGGGCCGGTTAACTTGGGACCACAATACGACGTTGACGAAATGGGTAAGGCCCAATGGTATGAACCCGCACAAATTTCTCCGGCCATGCAGGAGAAAGTTGATAAGGAAATCAGTAAAATTTTAGAGACGGCTTACAGCGAAGCATTGGTAATTGTTAGAAAAGAGAAAAAGGTGATGGATAAAGTGGTTGAAGCTCTTTTGAAAAAAGAAACTCTAGATAAGGATGAATTTGAGAAAATTGTGGGAAAGAAAAATGGTAGCTAGTAGCTTGTAGCAAGTAGTATGAAGTTGTCTTCCCATGCTACATTCTACATACTTCATGCTACAAATTTAGTAAAATATCCTCATGAGCAAGCTTGTACTTATTGATGGTAATGCTATTCTTCACCGTGCATATCATGCTTTGCCGCCATTAACTACCAAAAGAGGAGAACCCATAAATGCGGTTTACGGGCTTATTAGTATGCTTCTCCGAGTGATACAGGATTTGAAGCCTACACATATCGCTGTTTGCTTTGATCGAAAAGAACCAACATTTAGGCATGAAGCTTTTAAGGAATACCAGGCTCAAAGACCAACAATGGATAAAGAGCTTTCGGGCCAATTTGAAAAAGCAAAGGAGACGATTACCGTCATGAATATTCCGATTTTTGAAAAAGCTGGATATGAAGCGGATGATTTGCTCGGCAGTATTGCGGAGCAAGGACAAAGAGCAAAGGACAAAGAGCAAAGAATTGACGAGACAATTATTGTTACAGGGGATAGGGATATTTTGCAGCTAGTGAATGCGAAAGTTAAAGTTTTTCTTCCTGTGCGTGGTTTATCGGAAGGAAAGCTGTTCGGGGTAGAGGAGGTTAAAGAAAAAATGGGAGTGGACCCGAATCAAATTATTGACTACAAAGCCCTAGTGGGGGATCAGTCGGACAATTATAAAGGTGTACCCGGAATCGGTCATAAAACAGCAATAAAGCTAATTGGAGAATACGGCAGTTTTGAAAAAATTTACAAGAATTTAGATTCAGTTTCGAAACAAACAAAGGAGAAATTAGAGAAGGGTAAAACCGACGGTGAGATATCCCTGAAGCTTGCAGGAATTGTCAGGGATGTTCCACTAGATGCAGATTTTGGCAAAATGGCCAAATGGTGCGTCGATAGCCATGAAGTTTTAGACCTCTTTGCGGATTTCGGTTTTCGAACTTTAACTAAAAGAGTCAAAGAAGTCGGCAAATCCATTGTTTCAGAAAATCAAATGAAGCTTATATAAAATGAAAATTGCGTTGGTTCATGATTACATAAAGGAATATGGTGGGGCGGAGAGAGTTTTGAAAGTCCTATCAGAAATGTACCCAAAGGCGCCAATTTATACCGCGTTTTCGGTGAAAGGAAGTAGTGCAGAAAGAGAGTTTAGAGGCAAGGAAATACATGAAAGTTGGCTCGCTCCATTACTCAAGATTTGGAAGCTTTACAGCCCCTTGAGGTTTCTAACACCGCTTGTTTGGGGAACAATGGACCTGTCAAATTACGATTTGGTTATCACTTCCTGCAGTTGGTATATAACCCGCGGATTTTCCACCAAAGGTGGATCGGCCTCTGGCCGAAAAGTAAGGAACACAAAAGTAATCGCTTACTGTCATACTCCCCCAAGATGGCTTTATGGCTATGAAACTTCAGTCGGGTTCACGAAATATTGGCCCGTAAAAGTTTACTCTGCAATTGTCGGTCATTTTATGCGTATATATGATTTCAAGACTGCTCAACCGATAAAATACTGGATTGCCAATTCGAAAAATGTTCAGGAAAGAATTAAAAAGTTTTACAGAAAAGATTCAGTTGTGATTTACCCGCCAGTGGAGGTTGAGAAGATAATAAAAGCGACCGAAAACATCTATAATCGTCATGCTGAATTTAGTTCAGCATCCAAAAAGATCCTGAAACAAGTTCAGGATGACAGTGTTCTCTATTTTTTGATTGTGTCCAGATTGGTGGGCGCGAAGGGGTTGGAGGAGGCGATTAAAGCATTTCAGTCTAAGTCTATGTCTAATTTTAAGTTAAAGATTGTGGGCGAAGCCCACGGCTTTTCAAATATCCAATCACTAATCACAAATCACAAATCACCCAATGTGGAACTTTTGGGTAGAGTTTCTGATCGGGAGCTGTACGAGCTTTATGCAGGGGCAAAAGGGTTTATCGCCCTTGCGAGGGATGAGGACTTTGGTATCACACCTGTAGAAGCTATGGCGGCGGGAACTCCCGTAATTGCTTTTAACGGCGGAGGGTTTAGAGAATCAATTGTCGACGGCGTGACTGGGATATTAATAGATGATACCCATGAAAAAACTATTAAAGAAGCGATTAGGAGATTTAATAAAATCAAATGGGACAAAGAGAAACTTCAAAATCACGCTAAAAGGTTTTCGAAAGAAAGATTTAATAAAGAAATGCTAAAATTTGTCCATGCCAGAACTTCCTGAAGTAGAAACAATCAGATTACAGCTTGAGAAATACTTGAAGGGACACAAAATTGAAAATGTTCAAGTAAATGTACCTAAGATTTTTAGTGGAAATCCTAAAGACTTGGTTGGTGCAAAGATCAAGGATGTAAGGCGGTTTGCAAAAGTTTTGTCGATCGATCTTTCTAATGGCTTTTCAATTGTCATTCATATAAAACTTACTGGGCAGTTGATTTATAGGGGGCCGAATTTACCTCACTCCGCACAAGGCTCCGCGGGGCTTTCCAAGAAAGTGGTTGGAGGCATTCCTGGACCCCACACTCACGTAATTTTTAAACTCGATAAGGGTGGATTTCTTTACTATAACGATGTGAGACGATTTGGTTGGATTAAAGTTATTAAAACAGATGAAGTAGAGAAAACTGGTTTTATTGGCAAGCTTGGCCCCGAACCTTTCAAAGACTTAACTTTAAATATTTTTGAAAGTGTGCTTTCGAAAACCTCACGGGCCGTAAAAGTAGTTCTGATGGATCAAGCCAAAATTGGGGGAGTAGGGAATATTTATGCAAATGATGCATTATGGCTCGCCGGGGTAAACCCGTCGAAGCAGGCTAAGAAATTAAGAAATGAAGAAATTAAGAGTTTATATGATGCAATCCATAAAGTTCTGAAAGATGGATTGAAATACGGTGGGGCATCGGAACTTGCTTTTGTTACCCCAGACGGTAAAGAAGGAGAATACCAGGAACACACATTGGTTTACGGACATGAAGGTGAACCCTGCGACCGTTGTCATAAGTCAAAAATCCAAAAATATTTTCTCTCCGGACGCGGTACTTATTTTTGCCCAAATTGTCAAAAGACTTAAGTAAGGTATAATTGCTTCAAACGAGAATGTTAATTCGTAAAATTCAGTTAACAAATTTTAGAAGTTTTAAGACTAAACTTTTGGAGTTTTCACCAAAAACAACGGTTATTATTGGCCCCAATGCTTCGGGTAAAACTAACATTATTGAGTCAATATTTTTACTATCCACAGGAAAAAGTTTCCATGCAAGGGTAGAGGAAGAAATGATTTCTTATAGTGAGGAAATTGCAAGAGTTAAGGGGGCTATAGTTGATAAAAGTGACGGAGAACGATCGGGGACTAATTTGGAGGTTGTTTTAACTCGGGGCGAAATAACAATTGGGAGATCTCCTGAAAAAGTGGAGAAGGTGGCGAGGAAAAAACTTTTGATAAACGGTGTTAGTAAAAGGTTAATTGATTTTGCGGGAACTTTTAAAACAGTATTGTTTGGCCCGTGGGATATGGGGTTGGTGACCGAAGCGCCAAGTACAAGAAGAAAATTTTTGGATACTGTATTAGCACAGGTAGACAGGGAGTATAGACGGGCGAGTATGTCTTATGAGAAAGGATTAAGGCAGAGAAATAAGATACTTTGGAGTTTAAGGGAAAACCCCTCGACTCCTTTCAGTCACTCGGGACGATCCCAATTAATCTTTTGGGACCGTCTTCTTATAAAAAACGGTGATTATATTTCGACAAAACGCATGGAGTTTATTGAGTTTGTAAATTCAAGAGAAGGACTTAATGATCAGATTTTCAGCCTTGAATACGACAGGAGCGCAATATCTGAAGCCAGGCTTGAGCAATATGCTGACGAAGAAATCGCAGCTGCAAGCACTTTGGTCGGACCCCATAGAGATGACTTTATATTCAAGGTAAAAGGTAAAAGCCTGCCTGCCGGCAAGGCAGGGCAAGGGGTGAAAGATAGGGAGCTTGCGCGGTATGGTTCGCGTGGTGAGCAGAGGATGGGAATTTTGTGGCTGAAGCTGTCTGAGCTTGCATTTATTGAACAGATGTCGGGTGAAAAGCCGACATTACTTCTGGATGATATCTTTTCCGAACTTGACCATGAGCATAGAAATATCGTTTTTGAGGTTGTGAAGGGCCACCGGCTCGGAGGAGCCTCTGGCTCGGAGAGCCAACAATCCCACCTTCACCAAGGCTTCGGCGGGCAAGCAATAATAACAACCGCCGATCCGCATTATATTGAAGGACTGGAAAAAGTGGAAAAAATTAAGCTATGAGGCTATAATTACTCGTTATGAATGAAAGAAGAAGAAGAGGTACAATAAATCGGCTAACAAATTGGGTACATGCGACATTAGGAGTGAGTAACCCACAAGGAGCAGAATATCTGAGGGGTATGCAAGAAAAATATGGATCTGGAGGTACCGAACCACCTGAAGCAACTTTGGTTTATAGGTCAGAGATAGAGTCTGTTCATTTGGAACCAGATAAACCCTCAGGAACTTAAAGAAGCTCTGGGAATCATCATTCTTCTTTCTCTTTCCTCGCGATTTTACTTAGTTGGTAAGTAACAAAAACTGCCAGGAGGGTTACAAAAAGGGCATAAATTAAGAGTGAGACAAAGCCTGAACTTTGGCCGAAGAAGGGTTGAATATAGATTTTAATAAACTCCTTTATGAGTTCATTCCAAGCTAGTGCCGCCACGAGTCCAAACCCGCTGGTAACGAGTTTCAAAAGCTGGGAAGAAAACTGTTTTTTGAACTTCTGTGCCTCTTTTTTAATTTTATTGTGCACTCCTTTAGTTTTTTCTTTGGCCATGTTAATGATAGTATATGCTAAGAATTTCCAAATTCCAATTTCCAATGAAAATTTTTGACCCATCCGAATTAGACAAGCTTTATAAACCACACCAAAATTCCTCAGGAGAAGACAATGGTTCCCAGCACTATACTTACTTGCTCCCGAGGTCTACGTCCTCGCGTCGCAATTGCGTAAGTGCGGGACTAATCCATTTTCTTATTTAAACTATGCGTGCATTTGATCCTAAAGAAATTTTGAATTTATACCAACCGAAGGATAAAAGCTCAGGGGAAGAAAATGGGCAAGTTACCATTATTGGCGGTTCTAAACTTTTCCACGGGGCACCTCTTTTTGCGCTGAAAGTGGCTTCAAGAATTGTTGACATGGTTTTCTTCACATCCCCAGAATCGTCAGTCGGACGCATTGCCGAGATAGTGAAATCGAAACTTATGTCCTTTATCTGGGTTCCATGGGAGGATGTTGAGGCATATATACAAAAATCCGATGCCGTGTTGGTCGGACCGGGATTCATGCGTTTTAAAAGCGAATCACAAATCACTAATCACAAATCACTCTCTGGGTACGATGGTGCTGCCAGAGTGACCAGAGATATTACTAAAAGGTTGCTGCTGAAGTTTTCAAATAAGAAGTGGGTAATTGATGCAGGGAGTTTGCAAGTAATGGATGCGGAGTGGATACCGAAAGGAGCAGTATTGACACCGAACAGGAAGGAATTTGAACTGCTTTTTAATATCAAATATCAAAAATCAAAAATCAAAGATACAAATCAAAAATTAAAAATTGTTTTTGAGAAAGCTAGGGAATATAAATGCATAATAGTACTAAAAGGTCCAGAGACAGTTATTTGTTCGCCCGAGGAGTGCGTCTTGGTAAAAGGTGGAAATCCGGGTATGACAAAAGGGGGAACCGGGGATGTTTTGGCGGGATTGACTGTTGCGCTCTTAGCCAAAAACAATTCCTTTTTAGCCGCAGCCTCGGCTTCCTATATTGCAAAAAAAGCAGCAGATGAGCTTTTTGAAAAAGTAGGAGTGAACTACAATGCAGATGATTTGGCGGATAAGATTCCTGAGGTTTTAGGAAAATACCTTCGATAAAATTAATTTTCGTATTTCATCAGCTTTTATAAATATTGTGTTGTGGCCGACGTTAAAATTAGTTACCTCATAACCTTTCCAGAATTCGGATGCCTTTTCAAAGTTAATTAGTTCATCTGAGTCGGCCAGAACAGGAAAAATTTTACCTTTTGGTCTATTAGTGAGTCTTTTTGGTATGGAGAATGACTTTGGTATACTTTTATTTTTGGAGAGCATTTCGTAATTAACCACAAACTCTTTAATGTTTCTATCGACAAGTATTTCTCCGAAATTTGGATATGAAACGATAGGAAAATAAAAGTCGGCGCTGTCAAAATAGAAATAATGAAGGGCAGTAACTGTTCCACCAAGAGAAACGCCGGCCACTATAACCTTTTGATCCGAATTGTTCCTATGCGTATCGACGATTTCATCAATTGCCAGGGTAGATGAACAAATAGCCGCCAGCATGTTTGTGAAATTGTTTAAGAATTTCTTACGAACGTCGTCTATTGAATCGTGGTGTGCGGCCTTAACGGAAAATACGTTAAATTTTTCCATTAATACTTTATTTGCAAAGACTTTTAAGTGAAGAGGATTTAGTCGGCCAAGACCGTGATGAAATATTATTGAAGGTCTTTGTGTCAGAAAATCGTTGTGAAGATAAATTTTAGTTATTCCTTCAGATTTTTTAAATGAATACCTGATTTCCCAGTGCTTCCCGGGGAGTTTAACTACCGAATAATTTATTGAATTTAGTACTCTGGTAAAGGTTGTAACTTTTTCGTTTGGGTCCTGTTCAGATAGAATTTGGACGGCGTATTTGTTTGCGAACTTGATGATATTTTCGCTCTTGAGAGTACTAATTACTCTCTTTTCAATTTTTGCAACGGGAATGATGTCCAGTTTCATACAACAGTTATTGTAGTACAAATCGTGGCTGTTATTTCCGCAAGATATGCGGTAATATTAGATAATGTATTCACCTAAATTTGAAATCACGAATAAAATCCTGAAGAATATCGGTCAGATTGAGGCTGCAAAGGAGGTAATCGAGAATGCTCCTTTGGTTCCTTACTACGAAAAACAGTTTGCATCAGACGCCCTTGCGAGAACAGTTCACCACGGTACGCATATTGAAGGGGTTGGTTTATCTACACTGGACTTGGTCAAGAAAGTCCTTGAGGGCGAGGAAGTTGTTGCCCACGATAGAGACATTCAGGAAATAATAAATTATAGAAATGTGATGAAACTTTTGGACGAACTGGCGGTTAAAAGGGGAGGTTATGATATTGAGAGTTTAACGGATATTCACCGCGAAACCGTGCAAAAGATTGTTGCTGAAGATAAGGTAGGGATTTTAAGAAAATCTCAAGTGGTTATCAAAGAAGAAGAGAGTGGTCAGGTGATTCTTGAGCCACCGCCCGCAGTTGAGGTGCCGTATCTATTGGAGGATTTTTTTGAATGGTTAAATTCGGCTGATGCGCGAGACCTTCACCCTGTTTTAAGAGCCGGAATTGCACACTACATTCTTGTTACAATTCATCCTTTTGTCGAGGGAAACGGTCGTACAGTCAGAGCCTTTGCAAATCTTATTTTAATGCGGGAAGGGTACAATATTAAACGTTTTTTTGCCCTTGAAGAGCATTTTGACGATGATCCGGCAGCTTATTATGATGCTTTTGCAAAAGTCGATAAACAGTCAAAAAATATTGCCGCAAGAGATATGACCACCTGGCTCGAATATTTTACAGAAGTTGTTTCGGTCGAACTTAATAAGGTAAAGGAGAAAGTCAGAAAGATTTCTATAGACACAAAACTTAAAGGTAAAATTGGTGAACAGGTAGCTCTGACTCAAAGGCAGATGAAGCTCATCGAGCATCTTTCTGAGGTAGGATCGGTCGTTACACAGGATCTGCGTTCTACTTTTCCGATGGTTTCCGACGATACAATTTTGCGGGATCTGAGCGATTTAATGGATAAAGGTATAATTAAAAAGGAAGGCAAAACTAAAGCATCTCGTTATATAATTGCGAGTAGATAGAAAAATGTCATCAAACGACCCACAATTTTTATACATGATTTTGGTACTTCCGAGCTTATTCGGATTGACCCTTGTGGGAGATGGATTAAATAAGTTAATGCATGAAGAGTCGGGTGGAATAATTTCAATCATGTTCGGCTTGATATTTATAGGAGTCGTAGTTTTTGCCTATATTTTCTTCACAACGTACCTGACAAGCCAGGTTTAATAAGTAGTATAATAAGCCTGTATGAAGTTCAAAATCCTTGCGGAATATCTTCTTGATTTGGAGAGAACACCTTCACGCATTGAAATTACTAAAATTTTAGCTGAACTTTTTAAAAAAGCTGAAACTTCCGAAATTGAGGAAATTGTAAATTTGTCTTTGGGGCAACTTGCACCCAGTTTCAAGTCAATTGTTTTCAATATCGCAGAAAAAATAATGCTGCATTCGATAGCCGACGCCTATGGTAAGGAAAATGAGAATGTGGCGAAACTTTATAGGAAGGAAGGAGATTTGGGTAATGTTGCCTCCCGTCTTTCGGAAGAAAAAAATAAAATCCAGCCGCGTGGCTTGACTGTTAACGAAGTTTATACGGCTTTAAAATCCGCGGCAGAGGAAAGTGGAGAAGGAAGCATTGAACGAAAGATTTCTGGTATTAAATACCTTTTAACCAATCTGGATCCACTTAGTGTTAAATTTATTGCGAGAATTCCTGTAGGAAAGCTTCGACTGGGTTTTTCGGACAAGACAATTTTAGACGCTTTAAGTTGGATGGAGGAAGGGGACAAAAGTAAAAAAGGGAAGCTTGAGAAAGCATATCAGGTGGTTCCTGATGTCGGACTTTTGGCAAAGAAGGTAAAGGAAGTTGGAATTGATAAAGCTTCGCAAGGAATCAAGCCCGTGGTCGGAGTTCCGGTTCTTCCAATGCTGCCGCAAAGAATTAAAAGTCCTGCCGAGATGATTGCCAAAATGGGCAAAGTTTTTGTTGAACCAAAGTTCGACGGGCTTAGGGTATTAATTCATTACAAACGTAGTCATCCCGAATTTATTTCGGGATCTAAGATCCTGAAACGAGTTCAGGATGACAGAAGTGTGGAATTTATTAGGGCTTTTACCAGGAATCTTAATAACGTTGTCGATATGTTTTCTGAACTTAAAGGAGTTGGAAAGCACATAAAGGCAAACGAGGTCATTCTTGATACCGAAGCAATAGGCATGGATCCCGAAATGAAAATGATGGCTAATTTTCAAACAACCATGCAAAGACGCAGGAAATACAATATTGAAGAAAAAGCAAAAAGTATTCCTCTGAAGTTTCAGGTTTTTGACATTATTTACAAAGACGGCGAGAGTTTTATGGATATGCCTTATAATAAGCGCCGCGAAATCCTCAAAAAAACCATTACTGACGACAAACTTCTTGTTGTAGATGAGGCCATTGTTACCACCGACCCCGAAGTTATAAACCGCGAATATAGGGAAAAGATCAAAATGGGTTTGGAAGGAGTGGTGGTCAAGAAATACGACACCAAGTATATCCCCGGACGAACCGGTTGGCGATGGGTGAAGATGAAAATGGAAGAAAAATCTGATGCAAAACTTTCTGACACTGTGGACTGTGTGGTGATGGGGTATAGCGCTGGGAAAGGGAAAAGAGTCTCTTTTGGCTTGGGGCAATTTTTGGTCGGAGTAAGAGATAACGATGAAATAAAAACGGTTACAAAGGTAGGAACGGGGTTAACCGATGATCAATTCAGAGAACTTAAAAAGCGTTTAACGGGATTGGAAGTAAAGGAAAAGCCCAAAAATTACCTGGTTAATAAGTTACTGGAGCCTGACTATTGGGTTCAACCCGAAATAGTAGTGGAAATTGCAGCCGATGAGATCACCAAAAGCCCGACCCATACCGCCGGTCTTGCCCTTAGATTCCCTCGATTGGTTAAATTCCGTGATGATAAGGATCCTGAACGAGCAACCACAGTCTCCGAAGTCAAAAAGCTATACAAATTACAGAGAGGTTGAAATACCCAAGGTGTGAAGCTATTTCACCTCTAAGGTGCAAAGTAAAGTGCGTTTGCATATACTTTGTCCTTTCCCTATAATCGCAAAAATGAGCTTAGCAGAAAATAGTCTAGTTACAGATAGGGGAATCAACGAAAGATTAGATGTAAGTTTTCAACAAAATGGACTAATTGACGTAATTGTCATTGACCTTATAAGAAATCATTATCAAACACACAAGACAAGTTCTCCTGAAACTTCTTCTTCCGAGGTTTTCCTCCAAAACTACTTTGAACTGCGTGATTCAGGAATAAATCCTTTTGAAGCTTTATATATTGAAACCGATAATACTCTAAGAAAGTATGTAGAAAAAAACGGAGTATCTTATTTACAAGCCGGATTTGATTTTTTTTCTTCAGGAATTCGCCGTTCATTAGGCAGCCAGTTTGAAGATACGGGAGATTGGGGTGGAGAAAACGGTAATGGAGATGACAACGACGATGGAGGAGAACTTTCGTATGATAAGTTACATGACATGGTTTTGAAAGCAGGAGAACGGTTTTCTGGAGGGGAGCCAGAAATTCTGGAGGAACTTGGGGAGAAATTGGAAGAAATAGTTAGAAAAAATAGTTAATATTTTGATTCTGTATCGCCCCTAAGGTGTTAAGCCGAAGTCGAAAGGCTTTTCAAACTTCAAAAGTTGTAGGTGGTGTCAAAAATATAAGGTCGGGACTATGTTAATATGAAATATGCCCGAGAATTATTCAGGATTAACTTCGAAAGAGGCAGAAAAAAAACTTCAAGAATTTGGGCCGAATGTTTTGCCGGAAAAGCCACCCCCAAGTGATTTAGCAATTCTTGTTTCCCAAGTCAAAAATCCATTGGTATATGTATTGTTTGCTGCCGGAACCGTAACTTTACTTTTGCAACATTTTGCAGACACGCTTCTTATTTTTTCTGATGTTTTCTTAAACTCGATTCTTGGTTTTTTTCAGGAAAGGAAAGCCGATAAAGCATTATACGCACTCAGAAAACTTGTTCACCCCAAGGCTAAGGTTGTCAGGGATGGCGAAATAAGAACAATTGATGTTGAAGAGGTGGTTCCGGATGATACCTGTGTTATTACTCAGGGAGATAAGATTCCGGCTGATGGGGAAGTTATTTTTGCAAACAGACTTTTTGTGAATGAAGCTATTTTGACCGGGGAATCTGTCTCTCTTGCTAAGAAGGAGAATGATAAATTGTTCATGGGGACTATTGTAACTTCAGGACAGGGAAAGGCTTTGATCAAGACTACAGGGGCAAATACCGAAATCGGGAAAATTGCTCTCTCTATTCAAAAGCCGGAAGAAGAAACACCTTTACGAGAGCAGCTCACGATTTTTTCTAAACAGTTATCTATTCTTGTCGGGATTTTGATTTTGGTTGTTTTTTTCATTGGTTTGGCAACCGGCAGGGGGATTGTTGAAATTGTTGTTACTTCAATTGCACTGGCTGTTTCTGCGATTCCTGAGGGACTATTGGTTGCGCTGACAGTGGTTTTGGCGATAGGTATGCAGAGGATTTTAAGGAGACGCGGTTTGGTTCGAAACTTGGTCTCTGCAGAGACTTTAGGGGGCGTGACGACGATATGCATTGATAAAACAGGAACGTTAACCGAAGGTCATATGCGGGTAGTCGACGCAATTGGAAATGAGGAAAACTTGACCCTCCAAGCTATTGTCGCAAATGATATGGATGACCCGATTGTTATTGCCGCATATGAATGGGCTTCTGAAAAAATTCCAAATTCCAAATTCCAAATTCCAAATTTGAAAAAAAGACACGAACGCTTAGATAGTATTCCCTTTACTTCTGAAAATAGGTTCTTTGCGTCTCTTAATAAGTGGGAGCCTAAAAATAATATGCTTTTTGTGAACGGGGCGCCGGAGTTTTTACTGGAATGGTCTAATTTAAGTAAAAATCAAAAATCAAATATAAAAGATCAGATAGAAATATTGACATCTGAAGGTAAAAGGCTCGTCGGTATGGCGAGGAAAAAAGTTTCTATCGAGAAAAGTAAACTTGAAGTTGAAGATATTAAAAAGAATCTTGAATGGCTGGGAATGCTTGCCTTAACCGATCCCGTGAGAGACGGAGTAGAAAGTGCATTAGAAAAAACTAAATTAGCCGGTATAAAGCTTTTAGTTATAACCGGCGATTATCCTCAGACTGCAATTTCGGTAATGAGAATTCTTGGTATAGAGCCGGATACGGATTCTGTCTTTTTGGGAAGCGACCTTGAGAAGATGACATCCGGTGACTTATCACAAAAACTTTCTAAATTGACCCATTCAGGGCTTTTTGCCAGAACCACACCTAATCAAAAATACAAAATAGTTGACGCATTAAAGAAAAACGGCGAGGTGGTTGCAATGATGGGGGACGGAGTAAATGATGCGCCGGCTTTAAAAGATGCTGATATAGGTATTGTAGTCGGAGAGGCAAGTGACGTTGCCAAAGAGTCATCTGATTTAGTTTTATTGGATTCAAATTTTGCCACGATAATTGCCGCTATTGAAGAAGGCAGAGGCATTTTTGACAACATCAGGAAAATAATACTTTACTTAATGAGCGATGCTTTTGAGGAGATTGTTGCCGTTACCGGCAGTATTATTGTGGGTGTTATCCTTAGAATACCTTTGCCACTACCGGTGTCAGCGGCTCAGATTCTTTGGATAAACCTTGTTTCCGACGGTTTTCCGGACTTAGCGCTAACTCTTGATCCTAAGGTCCGTGGAATTATGAAGAAAAAGCCGCGTGCGCCAAGCGAGCGTATAGTTACCAAGTGGATGAAGGCCTTGATTGCAATAGTTTCTTTGGTGGGTGGAATAATTGCCTTGGTTCTTTTCATCTATTTCTATAGAAAAACAGGAGATTTATCCCTGGCTCGCTCAATCGCGTTCGCAACCTTAGGAACGAATTCTTTGGTTTATGTTTTTTCGATACGAACTTTGCGCGATTCATTCTGGGAGGAAAATCCGTTTGATAATGTTTGGTTAGACTTAGCGGTTGTATCGGGTTTACTTTTTCAAATTGCACCCTTTTATATAACGCCTTTGCGGCAATTTTTAGGTTTAGTACCACTTAGCCTGATGCATTGGTTGATAATTTTCTCGGTTTCGATTTTGATGTTTATTATTATAGAAGTGTCAAAAGAAATTTTCAGGATTGAGCATATCGAATAAATATGATTCCCGGACTTATTTTTTTAATAATAATATTATCCTTGGTTCTTATTAAAAGCGCAGAGATGGTGATTGTGGCAATCCGAAGGATTGCAAAGGAGGCTCATGCCGGACTATTTACTATTTCTGCTATAGTCTTAGCCTTGGGAACGTCACTGCCCGAACTTTTTGTGGGCATTACGTCTTCTTTAGAAAAATCTTCGAGTCTATCTTTGGGTGTCGTTTTGGGTTCAAATATTGCAAATATAGCTCTTGTCGCGGGGTTATCTGCCTTTTTTATGGGTAAAGTAAATATCAAAAGTGACTACCTTAAACGCGAGGTTGGAATCGCTTTGGCCGCAGGGACTCTGCCTCTGGTCTTAGTGATAGATGGGGTAATAAGTAGGATTGATGGATTTATTCTTATTACTATCTATTTTGCTTACGCTTTCGGTTTTTTCCGCCACCGATTTATTCAGATAGGCAAAGAGCAGCAGGAAGAAGGTTTTATTTATCGCTTTTTGAGGGAGTTTAAACACATAGAATCGATTCGGGCTAGAGAATTCGGAAGACTTTTTTTGGGAGTTGCGTTTTTAATCTTCTCAAGCGATGCAATCGTCAAACTATCTTCGCGCTTAGCGACTGAAGCTCATATACCCATTTTTTTGGTTGGGCTTTTTATTTTGGCAATCGGAACCTCGCTTCCCGAACTCGCTTTTTCCTTTAGAAGCCTTGAGGATCATGAGCCATCGATGTTTTTTGGAAACATACTGGGGTCAATAATAGTTAATGCGACTTTAATAGTGGGATTATCTGCTCTTATTTATCCCATAAGAATAGAAATAGGAGAATACCTGACGGCAGCTACAGCATTTTTTGTAGTATTTGCCAGTTTCTGGCTATTTATTCGTTCAAAACACAGACTTGACAGGTGGGAAGCAGCATCACTTCTTATTTTGTATTTTGTCTTCATAATAGTAGAATTCGTGTAAATGAAAGTTATTGCTGATCTTGAAGTTCATTCAAAATATGCTCGTGCAGTTTCTCCCGCAATGAATGTTCCGACAATTGCCGAGTGGGCAGGGAAAAAGGGAATTGGACTTGTCGGTAGCGGAGACTTTACCCACCCCATGTGGCTTCGAGAACTTGAAGCGAATTTGGAAGAAAGTGGAGCCGGTGTTTATCGGCTCAAATCACCAATCACTGATCACCAATCACTTGTCAGCTTTTTACTGACATCAGAGGTGTCGTGTATGTATACCCATGAGGGAAAGGGTAGGCGGGTTCACATTATGGTTTATCTTCCGAGTTTTGAATCAGTGAAGAAGTTTAATAATGAACTGACTGATATGGGTGCAAATCTTTTTTCAGACGGGCGTCCGATAGTAGGACTAACATTAGCGCAAATTGCCGAGACGGCTCTTTCTGTTGATAAAAGAGCTATTATTATTCCGGCTCACGTATGGACTCCATGGTTTGGATTTTATGGATCACAGAGCGGGTATGACTCATTAAAAGAAGCGTTTGGAGATTTAGAAAAATATATTCCAGCCGTTGAAACAGGACTTTCGAGTGATCCTGCAATGAACTGGAAAATAGAAGAATTAGAAAATCGTCGGATTGTATCTTTCGGAGATGCACACTCGCCTCAGAAACTTGGTCGCGAGGCAACTGTCTTTGAGCTACCGGAGATAAGTTACGAGAATGTTTGGAAAGCTATTTGGGGAAATGCTCATAGTCTACAGTCTACAGACTACAGCAATATGCAAGCTGTAGACCGTAGTCCGTCAGCAGTAAGCAAAGAATCGAAGATTCTTTATACAATTGAATTCTATCCCGAAGAAGGTAAATATCACTATACCGGTCATAGAAAGTGTAATGTGGTTTATTCTCCCAAAGATGCCAGGAAAATGGGAATGATTTGTCCCGTCTGCGGAAGAGCTTTAACCATGGGAGTTGCGAGTAGAGTTGAAACTCTTGCTTCACTTCATATCGAAACAGAGTCTGTGAAGGACGAATTTGGCGTACGTTTTATCCGAGATAAATTCGGAAAAAAGACTTCATATATAATGTTGGTCCCTCTTTTAGAAATATTGGCGGAATGTTTGGGATCGGGAGTCGGCTCAAAAGTTGTAGGAAATTCTTACCAACAATTAATAAATCAATTTGGAAGCGAATTTAAAGTACTTTTGGAGACGCCGATTATGGATATTAGAAAAGCAGTAGGAGAAAAGATCGGAGAAGGCATAAATAAAGTTCGTCTCGGAGATATTCACATTGAACCTGGATATGACGGAGTCTTCGGGACAGTAAAGATTTGGCAACCGGACAATCAAAAATCAGAGCCTATTGACCAACAGGCACTTTTCTGAAAAGATTAGATAGCGACACGAATGTGAAAGAAGGTGATAAATTATGGCAGAAGGAAAAGGTACTGGACTTCCTAAAAATACGGCAGCAGCCTTATCGTATGTTTTGGGACCTGTAACAGGGGTTATCTTTTATCTATTGGAAAAAGATCCCTTTGTTCGTTTCCACGCAATGCAATCAATTGTAGTTTTTGTTGTTCTTTTTGTTCTTCAGTGGGTTTTTGGACTTACAATCGTTCTTTTACCGATGGTTCCATTGATTTCAATTTTGGGTTTTGTGCTCTGGTTGTTACTTATCTACAAAGCATGGCAGGGAGAGGAATGGGAAGTGCCGGTTTTAGGTAAATACGCACGAAAGTTTTTAAAGAAAGTTTAGATGTGAGGCCTGCCCCCAAATTCATGAAAAATGCTCGGGAGCAGATGGTTTGTGAAATAAAGACTCATTATGGCCTTAACTCTCCTGATGTTTTATCTGTAATGCTTCAAATTCCTCGAGAAAAATTTGTTCAACCTCAATATAAAAACATTGCTTATCATGACGGTCCAGTATCGATTGGATATGGTCAGACAATGTCACAGCCCTATACAGTTGCTTTTATGACGGATTTGCTGGATTTAACAGGCAGGGAAAGGGTGTTAGAAATAGGTACGGGTTCTGGATATCAAGCTGCCGTTTTGTCAAAACTGGCTAGAGAAGTCTACACGATTGAAGTTATTCCTGAACTTGCCAAGAAAGCTAAAAGCGCACTTAAAAGATTAGGTTATAAAAATGTTTATGTTAGATCTGGAAGCGGGGAATGGGGATGGCCAGGGAAGCTTAAGTTTGATGCCATTATCGTTACGGCGGCAATCGAAAAAGATATCCCAGAAATGCTTTTTGAACAATTAAAAGTCGGGGGAGTATTAGTTGCACCGATTGGCAGAGGAGTGGATAAAGTGATGACTAGGTATACAAAAATAAAGAAACAAGGAAAGGAAGAACTTAAGAAGGAGGAATTCGGCATTTTCCACTTCGTGCCGTTTGTGGAGAAAAAGAATTAAGTAGTACAATTACCCCATGAGTGAGATGCTTGAGGTTGCGAAAAGGGCTGGTTTAGAAGCTGGGAAAATTGCGTTAGAACTTAGGGATAAGTTAAAGATAAAACTAAAATCAAACCAAAGCGATATTGTTACACAGGCTGATCTAGCTTCAGAAAAAGTAATTTTCTCTATTCTTAAAGCCTCGTTTCCCATGCACAATTACATATCGGAGGAAGCCGGAAAAAAAGATAATAATTCTGAATATACTTGGGTTATAGACCCCATAGATGGAACTCTGCCATATGCAGCGGGACTACCGTTTTTTGGCATATCAATTGGTTTGCTTAAAAATAATAAGCCATTTATCGGCGTTATAAATCTGCCTGCATTGAAAAGTTTGTATTGGGCAGAGAATGGTAAAGGCGCATTTTTAAACGGAAAGAGAATAAAAGTTAGTTCAGTGCAAGATCTTTCAAAAGCAATAGTATTATTTGATTATCATTATGCTGGTAGGAGAGTAGCGGATATCAAAAAAATCTTATTAAAAATTGTTGACAAAATTCGTTACCCTCCTACTTTTGCGTCTTCTGTAGTTTCATTAGCTTATGTAGCCAGTGGAATTTGTCACGGTGATATTCATACTGCCTTTCCCTGGGATTTTGTAGCGGGAGCGGCGATAATTGAGGAAGCTGGTGGCAAAGTCACAGATTATAAAGGAGGAGATATTGATTGGTCTAAAGATTCTATAGATTTACTTGCAAGTAATGGAAAAATCCATGATGAAATTTTATCTTTGATAAGACTATGAAACTAATAATTGGACTCGGAAATCCAGGGGAGAAATACCAAAATACCCGACACAATGTAGGGTTTATGGTAGTGGAAGCACTAGCTTCCAGAGTGGGTGACAGTCAGTGGGTGGTGAAAAGAAAATTTAGCAGTTCACTGTACACAGTACACAGTTCACTTATTCTTGTAAAACCACAAACTTCAATGAATTCTTCAGGAGTTGCTGTGAAAATATTAGTTGATCAATATAAAGTTAAACTGGCTGATTTATGGGTAATTCATGATGACCTGGATTTGCGTTTAGGGGAGTATAAAATCCAATTGGGGGTCGGTCCTAAACTCCATTACGGAGTAAAGTCGATCGAAGAAAAATTAGGAAAAAAGGACTTTTGGAGAGTCAGAGTTGGAGTCGACAATAGAACAAACGACAAAGAACAAAGAGCAAGGGGAGAAGAATATGTACTTCAAAATTTTACTGACGAAGAGAGGGGGGAGGTAGAACAAGTAATTGGCCAAGTTGTTATGGAACTTATCCCAAGCATAAATAAATAATGATTCAGAAAAAGACTAATATTCAACCGTCGCTCAGAGGTTTTTCGTCGATAGGCGAGGTCTTATCAAGATTTAAGAAAGACGAGGATAAATATATTTCCCGTGAGTTTCAGAAATACGGTTATGATTTGGCGGAAGAATTGGGGGATCTAAAAAATAAGTCGTTGTATATTAAACTGGCAAAAGAAACTCCACGAGGTTTTCTTGAGGCCGCGAGGAATTTTGTCAAAGACGCATATCAGGTAAAATCAAAGCCGAAACTATTTATGTGGAAGTTGAGCGAACTAAGACGAGCGAAATTGACACAGAAGAGGAGTTGAGCAAAACCAGAACTCTTACTTCGAACAAAGTGAGAAGCAAGCTTTGCTTATGTGGAAACCTCCTGCGAAGCAGGAGTAAATTAGAATAGATTTAAAGGATATGTTTTTCAGTCTTTTAGTTTTTCAGTCTTTTAGTTTATCCGAGCTGTCGCTCGGAGGCAATTGGATTGATTTTTTAATACTCCTGGTCTTGGCTTATTATGTAAGCGAGGCTTGGAGAATTGGATTTTGGATTATACTGGCTGATTTTCTTGGCTTTCTTTTATCTTTACTCATAGGCCTTTGGGGATATTCGTATGTTGCCGATATATTAAAAACCAGTTTTTCTCTGCCTCATTCCGTTTCCAACGCTTTGGGCTTTCTTTTTACTGCAGGAATATCAGAGGCCATTATCGGCTTCATTTTAATAAATTTCATTAGAAAAATACCTTATAAATTTTGGAAAAAACCCTGGAACAATATTGCCGCGACATTTCCCGCTCTGGGGCAGGGAATTATTCTTATTTCTTTTATCCTGACTCTTATTGTCGGACTTCCTCTTTCTCCGAAGCTAAAAAATGACGTTACCAGTTCACGAATTGGTAGTGTTTTAGTTCGGGAAACAAGCGGTCTTGAAGCAAAGCTTAATCAGATTTTCGGGGGGTTGGTTGAAGATTCGCTAACTTATCTTACTGTAAAACCCGGTTCAACAGCGGTTGTTCCAATTGAAACAGAGGTTCAAGAATTAACCGTTGATGAAGCTAGGGAGACTGAAATGTTTAATTTAGTAAATGAAGAACGAAAAAAAAGAGGAATTAATGAACTTAGCTTACGGGTAGAACTAACTCCCGTTGCCCGGGCGCATGCGAAAGATATGTGGGAGAGACAGTATTTTGGCCACGTCTCTCCGGACGGGGAAGATATAGGAGATAGGCTTGATAAAGCTAACGTAGCTTATCATCTGGCGGGCGAAAATCTTGCGCTGGCGCCGACTTTAGCAACTGCCCATAACGGCCTCATGAATTCAGAAGGCCACCGCCGAAATATTTTGGACCCGGAGTTTAAGAGGCTGGGAATTGGAGTTATTGATAACGGTATATATGGTAAGATGTTTGTTCAAATCTTTACCGACTAAAGTAAGATGCTTTGCTCAGAGCGAAGTCGTAGGATTTGTCCGGATATTCACTGGCTAACAATGATTTATATCTCAAATGTCAAAGTTCAAGGAAAGTGTTATTAGAATTGTATCTCTGATTCCTCATGGTAAGGTTGTTAGCTACGGTCAAGTTGCTCTTTACGTAGGCATACCAAGAGCAGCAAGGCAAGTTGGGTGGATATTAAACCAATTGGAAGAAAAGGTTTCGGTCCCATGGTGGAGAGTTGTAAATAACGAGGGTAGAATAAGTATTAAAGGTTCTATGTATACAGCTGAGGATCAAAGAAAGCTTTTGAGACGGGAAGGTCTAGAAGTAAAAAAAGATCTCACTTTCGATATTGAAAAATACAGGTTTATACCTAGTGTCGGTTTGTTAGACGACCTGGGATTAGATTCAATCTATTTGGGAATAATTTCAAGAAAAATTCCATATAGTAACTATTTCCCAAAAAGAAAGCTTGCTAAATTGGTTAAAAAAGTGCAAAAATAGAATAGATTTAATTATTCGTATTTATTCGCAGCATTCGTATGCATTCGTGTATTAGCATTGCGTTAATATGAAAAAGGATCTTCTTATCCACTTCGTCTATATGATTGCGTTTTTTGTGCTTATTTCTCTTTATAAAGACTGGATTCGCTTGGAGTTTTTACCGTTCTGGTTCGGGGGAATTTTGGGTACTCTTCTACCCGATATAGATCATCTTATTTACATTTATGTTATAAAGCCGGGCGAGGCAACGAGCCAAAAAGTTACCGATATGCTCTCCAAAAGACAGGTTTTCAAAAGCTGGGATCTTTTGGCAACAACCCGAGGGGAAAGAAAAGAACTTATTTTCCACTCCGGTTATTTTCAACTCATTTTTATTATTTTTGCTCTTTTGATAGTAACGTCATCAGGGTCGCTTCTTGGCCGCGGACTGGTTTTGGCCTTCATGCTCCATCTTCTAATCGATCAAGTAATTGATCTGATGGAAGGCGGAAACTTTGATGCCTGGTTTGAAAAACTTCCCTTCGCACTTGACGCAGAACAAAAGTGCTGGTACTTGATTGCAAACGGATTTACTTTCATGATTTTTGGCTTCTTCCTCTGAAATCCCCAAAAAAATTTAGTGCTTTAAGACTAGTTTCAGAATTCCCCGAGTCTAAAGTACTCGGGGGTGAATGAACCTAGGCTAGAAGCCTTCGCCGAAGGCTTGGGGCTTCACTTTTCTTAACATTTCTTGTAGACTAGCTGGCATGGAAGAGGAAGAGCAGGAACAAAATTTGACAAAAAGACAAAGGCGGGAACTTGCCCGCGAGCAAAAAAGGATGGAGAAAGAGGGTAAGGAGAAAACCTCAAAACTAAAAAGATATATAGGTTTAGTTTTAGTCGTCGCAGTCTTGGGTTGGGTTGGCATAAAAGCTTATCGTTATCTTACAGAACCGGTGCCGGAGACTTTGGGTCAGAGTATTGAAATAAAAGATTCTGATTGGGTAAAAGGGGAAAGGGAAGCCAAGCTAAGTTTGGTTGAGTTTGGAGATTTCCAATGTCCGGCCTGTGCAGATTATCAACCACTGGTTAAAAGACTTTCAGAAGAGTTTTCAAAAGATTTGCGAGTTGTCTATCGGCATTATCCCCTTATTGCAATTCATAAAAAAGCGTATGACTCTTCGCGTGCGTCAGAGGCAGCCGGCCGCCAGGGTAAATTTTGGGAGATGCACGATATGCTCTACGAAAAGCAGACCGATTGGGCCAATGAAGGAAACCACAGAGATAAATTTATAGAGTACGCAAAAGTGCTTGGGTTGGACGAAGAAAAGTTTAAAAGCGATTTTGATTCAAAAGAGGTAGAGGACAAAATAAATGCAGATTTGGCTTCAGGTACTTCTCTTGGAGTCAACGCAACGCCAACCTTTTTCCTAAACGGTCAAAAAGTTCAACCGAGGAGCTATGAAGACTTTAAGAAGTTAGTAGAAGATCAAGTCAGAGGATATACAATAGAATGACTCCACAATTTATAATCCGTCTCTTGTCGCTTTTGACTCTATTTGCAAACATTTCGACCCTTATCTTTATTGGTCTTTTCCTACTTTCGAAAGCCGGGTTTTTGACAAAAGTTTGGAAGAAAATAATGCAGGTTCTAATGCCAAGGTTGACTTTGCTAACCTTTATTATTTCACTTGTTGCAACTTCTGGCAGTCTTTATTTATCAGAGATCGCGCACTTTGAACCTTGTAAACTCTGTTGGTATCAGAGAATTTTTATGTATCCTTTGCCGATTATATTAATGATTGCAATTCATAAAAAACTGAAAGATGTTTGGCAGTATGTTTTACCGCTTTCTATTATCGGCGGGTTAATAGCAATCTATCATTATTACTTACAGATTAGTCCCGAAGCACTCGCTCCGTGTTCCACTACCGGTTTTTCGGTTTCCTGCAGCGAGCGTTTTTTCACTTATTTCGGCTATATTACAATTCCCTGGATGAGCTTCTCCATATTTGTACTAATTTCCTTTTTTATGTTTTTGGAGAGAAATAAGAGTAAGAAATAAGAGGATAAGTTTAGTTAAAATCTTTCTTTGTTGTAACTCCATTTTCAATTTCAATTAGAATTCCGCATGCGGGATAGCTTTTAAGATCGTTTTGAGAAACTTCACCCTTTGTAATCTGGGCAACAAGGGTGGCGATAGGCCAACCGTGGGAACAGATGGCAATACCTTGGTATTTTTTGGTCTTTATTTCGTCCAAGAATTTTTTGATTCTGTCGACCAGCTCATCAAAGGTTTCTTTGCCGTAATTTATCATTTCTTCACCGATTCGGGTATCTGTCAAAAATTTTTTCCCCGTTATTTTCTCAACAATTTCAGCTGTTTGGACACATCTTTTAAACGGGGAAGAGTAAAAAGCGTTGATATTTTTGGTTGCCAAATATTTTGCTAACCTTTCTGTTGCCGCAACCCCTTCCGGAATTATTTCAGCAGTTTCGTTTAAACTTCCATAATGGGCGTCGTTTTTGCTAAAGTACGTTTCCGAATGCCGGAAAATATAGTAATTCATGTCCAATAAAGACTATTGGAAAGGAGGCAAAGAATCAAGAAGATAAAGAATTCCCTATTAAAAACGCATCATGAAAGGAATGGAATTCTGTATAAATTTTCGTTATTTATATACCATTTTTAAGGTGAAAATGTATAAAATTTGCTATAATATCAGGGTAATTTGGAGGGTTGGCCGAGTGGTTTATGGCGCAGGTCTTGAAAACCTGTGGGCGCAAGTCCTCAGAGGTTCGAATCCTCTACCCTCCGCACTCAATAGTTCTTGCGAAAGAAATCAAAAGTTTTTTTCGAGTATGACCTGAGGTGTGAACCCACTTCACCTCTAAGGTGCTAAATAGTAATCCACAGAAATAATTACTTCGTTGTAAAATAACAGTATGCAAAAAGTAGCACTTATACTTCATGGTTGGCCGCAAACTAGTATGAATCAGCATATTTTGGGGAAGTTCTTTAAGAAAAATAAATATATTTTGCTTACTCCGAATTTATTTGATGAGGATTGGGGAAAAGATCTTAAAGATATTGTTGAGAATATTAACACTAAACTTGGAGTAAAAAATCTAGACGTTATTGTTGGGATTTCTATGGGTGGTTTAGTTCTTCCTAGCTTAGCTGAAAAGCACCCTAGAGCTAAACTAATCTTTATTTCAACGGCACCTTATTTTAAACCAGACCTTTTTATAATGCGTGTTCTGGCAAACTTAACTATCTTAAGTTTTATCCAAAAGTTATTTGTTTTAATTGCTAAAATCTCTGGCAAGGGTTTTATTGAATTTGTTTATAGGAAATTAAACCCATTTGATGGAAATCAGAAACATAGAAAAGCTTATGAAGAGGATTTGAAAAGAAACTTAAAAGAGATTAGTAGATATCCTTTTTCAAAGCACGTACAAATGCTTGCGTTATGCAGTAAGATTGACAATACCAAAATTTTAAGGACTCTAAAAAACAAGTGCATTATTTTTGGAGGAAGGGGTGATAAATTGATGCCTTATGCTTTAGTGAAGGAATTATCTAAACTTTTGCCCAATAGTAAGTTAATAATTACTTCAGGCTTACATTTTAACTCTTTTGAAAAGAAGAATTTAAGGGATTTGAAGGTATATCTTAAATAGTTTGCATATAATTTCTTATTCTGATATTTAATACATCGTAGTTTGTAATGTAAACTTTGTTTATTCTCTACAGCAGTCGATTGCCTTTTGAACTAAGGAGCCGAGTTTGGAGAAGACACTAAAGTCTTGACAGAAATCCTTAACTTTGTATAATCTAGTATATACATGGTTGTTGATAAGAAGGTATTTGAGTTTGAATGGGATAAGGGAAATATTGGGAAAAATAAAAAGCACAGAGTTGGTGAAAAGGAAGCAGAAGAACCGTTTTTTGATGAAGATAAAGTCATTTCTAAAGATGTTTTACATTCAAAAATTGAGGAGCGCTTTATATTATTAGGAAAAACCAGAAAGGAAAGATTGCTTTATATCGTATTCACAAGAAGGGATAACAGCATAAGGATTATTTCAGCAAGAGATATTAATAAAAAGGAGGTGCACTTGTATGAAAAAGCCACTTAAATTACCAAAATTTAAAAATGAGGATGAAGAAAGAGAGTTCTGGGCAAAAATTAATTTGGCCGATTATTACGAGCCATCTGATTTTGTGAGAGTAAGTTTTCCAAATCTTAAGCCTACAACTCGCTCTATTTCTATTCGAATTCCGGAATATCTTCTGAATCGCGTTAAAGAAAAAGCTAACGAGATAAACATTCCTTATCAATCCTTAATTAAACAGTACATAAAAAAAGGGGTTTTTTCTTCTTAAATAAAGGGGTAGAGCAAAAGTTCTTGAGAAAGCAATAGAATGTTTTTATTTATCCTGTATAGAACCAAAGGTGTAAATTTATCTCATCTCTAAGGTGTATTAGCGTTATTGAGGAAATTTATAAAAGTGAGAAAACTAATATTCAGATTAATCGTTATCCTTATCGAATTTATCTAAAATGTTCTGAATAAGGGTTTTTTCGTTTGCGGCAGCTGCGGCATCGTCGGGATCTTTTATTGTAGCTGCTTCCTTAGATCGATCGTATGCTCGTTGCCAAACGTAAAGAAGACCGTTTCTTGCGCTTTTTGCATCATGCGGCTTTCCCTCTAAGTACCTGCCAGCGTGATCAAGATCTTGTAATTCTCTTTCTAAGCCCGCTTTAGCCGAACCACCGTTCTCGGGGAAAGTAGCTATTTTTGCTTCGAGGTCTTTTTTGGCGAGATCGGCGTTGATGAGAAACGCCTGGTGTTCGGGTGTAATAGGACCTTTGGGAATCTCAAAATCGGGAAGGTTGGATTTATCTGTAGTTGCATCAGCTGTTGTTGTAGCTGGTTGTTGTCCCTCTGTTGTATCTTCAGCCATATCAGTTAATTTAAATGAAGTTTACTTCTTCTTCTTCTTCTTTGTCAAGACTTCCTTGTCAGATAACCGGGGCTCTATTCTCTACAGCAGTCGATTGCCTTTTGGACTAATGCGCCGAGTTTGGAGAAGACGGAAATATTTGTGGTCGGTGAACGGTGTTCAGTGGTCGGATCGTTGGTCAAGAGAATTTCTTCTTCGTTTTTTGTTGAGCGTTTTGCGTCTTTCGTACCAACAACTCCAAGATTTAAACCCCAAAACAGGGAATAGAGTTTGTAGGATTTATCAAATAAATCCCAAGCTTTTTCTTTATTATTTTTTTTCAGTTCTTTTGTTCCAACCTCCATAATTCTCATCGAAGCAGCCAATAGATGTTTACTGATGCACCAGACTTCGCCTTCGTAATCCTTGATAATTTCTTTAAGAAGTTCAGTCCGCATGCGTCGTACTTCATCTAATAAATCCAGATATTTTTTGTCCTTGGTTTTTTGAGAAGTATAAAAAAGATGCTCTTCAATCGAAATTAGATTCATTACTCCGATTGAAAGATCTTCTCCGGAGGATAAATCGAGTTCCTTTTGTTTGGTAACTTCTTCAACTCTTTGAAGAAGCGATTTAACGTCTTTGATTTTAGTCATAAACACTTTATTACTTCTTTGTTCGCGCAAAGAAGTAATACCAGAAAGCGCGCCCTAGTGTTTTTGTGAGTTGCTGCTTGCTCGTTCATAAATGCAAAAAGCTTACCTCAAAACACTTTGAGGGGCGAGTTTTTGCAACACATTGTATTCGCTCGACAATTGCAAATCAAAAAACACACGGGTTTTTAAGATACTAGGAAATGTAAAACTCCACTTGCAATTATAAGTGCTAGAATGGGAAAAACAACTTTTTGATAGGCAAATAATTGTTTTCCTTTTTTCTCGCGGACTTTTTGGTCGGCCCACTTTCCGATCATAAACGCGATTGACCCGGCGATGGTTCCAAAAAGGATTTTATCAACTCCCCAGAGCGTATTATTTAGGCGGCCGATGTATTTGCCATACCAAAGGGGGACGAGAGTAAGAATGTACATTAAAACAATAATAAGTAGCTGGTAGTTAGTAGATAGTAGTTTGGACTTTCTTTTTTGGATCCAATCGATCAACCAAAAACTCATTGATAAAATTAAGCCTCCGATCCAGACGGAAGTTACCGCATCATCAATTCCGAGGGCCCGAGAAATTCCCAGTCCGGCTCCGACTGCAACGGTACATACTGGGCACACAGCGTATGCGGTGTTAGTGAACAGTGAATAGTGAACAGTGAATAGTAAAATTAATGCAAGTGTTAGTATAAATAATTTCTTCATATTTCCACCGATGACTGAACACTGTACACCGGTCACTGTTCCAGACTTTTCAGATATTCAATAATCGGCTCGTCTCCTACTATACATTGTCCTTGGGGTGTAATCATTAAGGGAACTCCGAGCTCTTTTTGAGAAATTCCGCAGGCAGTTCCTCTTCGAACCAAAAGTGTTGCATTTGTAGCGGATCTGCTTACTTCAAATTTCTGAACCTCAAATTGGTCTTTTTTATCCCACGAATCCATGAATTCAGTCACCTTGGCACAGTGGGGGCAAGTTTCAGACCAAAAATATTCGTGGGTTGTAATTGGAGTAGATTTTAAAGAACCTTCTTTTTTAACTTCATTTAAAAAAAGACCGCCGATAATAACGAGGATTACGACAAGTATGATAAAAAATAAGAAGTTTTTCATTTACTAATTTTGAGTTAATTGGTAGCCGCCTTTTTCGATAACATCCTTTACTTTTTTCTCCTTTTCTTTATCATCATTTAACTCGACTTCTAAAGTCTCTTTTGCATAGTTGCATGAAGCTTTTATCCCTGCGTCTTCCAAATCAAGCTCGATTAGCTTTGCACAAGCATCGCAATCCATACCTTTGATTTTGTATACCTTCTTTTTCATATCTTAAAATGTTTCCTTATTTCACAAATCTCTTCTTCGTCATACAAAAAAATTCTAAATTCGAATAACTAAATCCTAAACAATATTTAATTTCAAAATCAAAAATTTCAAACAGTTTGGAACATTTGAATTTGTAATTTTGAACTTGTTTAGTATTTCGGATTTGGTGCTTAGAATTTCTCTATATTACCTCAAAGTATCCCGTGTACATTCCCATGCTACATGTATAAGATAATCTTCCTCGTCTTGTTGGTGTAAATTCCACGCTTTGGGTGCCTGTTTCAGGCAAAATTTTCGTAATATTGTATTCAGGGATTGTAAAGGCACGAGAGCAGCCTTTTGTATTTTGGGTAATGAGTGAGAGAGCGACTGGCACGCCTGCCTTTAGGACTTGTGCGCTTGAATGATATCCGTTGCCTGAAACTACGATTTCTACTTCTTGCACGCCTTTTGAGTTTAGTCCTGCTACTTGAGCGGAAATTTCAGAAGGCTCGATTTCACCGGTTAAAGCAACCCAGTAATTCTGGAATGTATGAATTGACCCTCGCAGAACTTGTCCGGTATTTATTGATATCAAGGCAAGAATTAATATTGCGCTTGCTGCGACGAATTTTAGAGATTTTCTTTGTAATATTTGGTTTGACGCGAGCCCAAGTCCAAAAAAGACCGGTGTTGTACCTAATATAAAAGCGCCCAGAGTTAAGCCGCCGAAAAGCGGACTCCCGGTTGCAATTGCCAGAAGTATCATCGCCTGTGTAACTCCGCAGGGGATAAGAATTGTTAAAAATCCTAAAATTGCCGGTGCAAAAATATCTTTTGAGTTTGTTTGTGAACGGACAAGTCGGAAAAGAAATTTTGGAGGAGTAACTGTAAATCTTCTGAAAATTGGATGGATCTCAAGAAGTTTTCCAACAGTAGCAATCATAAAGATTCCGGCAGCAATTTGCATGAAGCCCTGAAGTTTCGGTGAAATTGCAATGCTTCCTCCCACGAGGCCAAGGAGGATACCGAAAAGAGTGTAAGCGAAAACTTTGCTAGCCAAAAATGAGGCTATAGCGGTTTTTTGCGAACCCTTTTGTTGAGTAAGGGTACTTGCCAAAAGTCCTCCCTGAACAGCAAAACAAGATATACCTCCTGTTGTCAACCCCGTTATAAATGCCAGCCAAACAGTGTTCATACGATTTTAGTATTGTAGCAGAAAACGGTTAGTATGTTGACCCCGAAGAAGTGCTACTTGACAATTTTCGCATTACTAGTTATCTTTCATATATCCCCCCGTGGGGGATGGGATATAGAAAAACTATTATGAATACAAAGCTGTACTCAAAGGAGCCTGAAAAGAGCAAGATTCTTCACAGGTTAAAGATTGCTCAGGGTCATTTAGATAAAGTAGTAGAAATGGTAGAAGGTGATTCTTATTGTATAGATGTTATCCATCAATCCCAGGCGATTCAGTCTGCTTTGAAGAAAGTGGATGAAGTTGTACTTCAAAACCACCTTCAGTGTTGTGTTTTGGATGAGGTGAAAGAAGGAAAGGCGGACGACAAGAAGTTGATAGCGGAAATTATGAATGTTTTTCAAAAATCAGAAAATTAATGGCAAAAGATCTAAAAATTTTAGTTGCAGCCTTAGTCTTTACCTTTTTATTAATCATAGGTTTTGCTTTTTGGCAAGGTAAACCAGAAAAAGAGGAGAATCCGGAACCGATCGTTGCAGGGGATGTTGTAGGAGTCGAGATAAATCCGCTTAGCTATGAGCTGGGTGATGTACCGATAAACGGGGGAGTTGTGACAAAAGAATACGAAGTCAAAAATTCTACGGAAGGAGTTCTCAAGTTGAAAAAACTTGCAACGAGCTGCATGTGTACGACTGCTTCTTTTGAAGTTGGAGAAACGAAGACAAAATTCTTCGGAATGGAAGGACACGGAGACAAAAATCCTCCTGTAAATATCGAGATTGGTCCCGGTCAAAGCGGAAAAGTAGTAACTCGGTTTGACCCAGCAGCTCATGGACCTCAAGGAGTTGGACCTTTTGATAGAAGTATTTATCTTACCTTCAGCGATCCGGCAGGAGTGAAGGAATTGAAATTTAATGGAGTGGTTGTCAAATGAAGAAAGCAATAATATTTATAAAAGTTATAACGATTATAAATATTATATTGCTTGGATTTCCGAAGGAAATCCAAGCGCACTGTCCTTTATGTGTTGCCGGAGCTGCAGCGGGAATAACTTTGACCCGATGGGTTGGGGTTGACGATTCAATAACTGGGATCTGGATTGGCGCGTTTTTAGGTGCCAGTGCCTTTTGGCTATTAAGGTTGTTAGGTCAAAGAAACAAGATCTTTTTTAATCGTTTCGTGGGGGCCGGAATATATATTTTGATTTTTATTACCACCCTTTGGTCCTTTTATAAATTCAAACTAGTTATAAGGATGGATAGTATATTCGGCTTCGATAAACTCACTTTTGGCATGGTTCTGGGAAGCGCGGTTTTTTATTTAGTTGACTTAGTTAACATTATTTTAAAAAGGAAAAACGGTAAATCTCTATTTCCATACCAATCGATGGTTTTCAGTTTAGGTTCAATTGTTGTTACAAGTTTAGGAGTTTTTGTTCTCATAAACTATTTTATTTAAAAGTTGCGGCTTAAAAATATGACTATAAAAAAGAAAAAAAATAAAGATTTACTGAAATTTGGTGCCTTTGTTTTATTGATAATCTTTGGTTTTTTGCTTGGGACAGGTAGACAGAAAATAACAAAGAGTTTATTTTCAGGGAAAGTACTGGTCTCCGAAGAAATTTCGGCAAAGGAACTAAATAAGCTTCTAAAAAATAAAAACTTCACCTTCATTAATGTCCACACGCCTTATGAAGGAGAGATTGAAAAAACTGACATGTTTATTGACTACGATATGATTACAGCAAGTAAAGATAAATTACCAAAAGATAAAAACGCCGAAATTGTTCTTTACTGCAAGAGTGGCAAAATGAGCGCCGATGCTCTTACAACTTTAAAAAGTTTAGGATATAAAAACGTACGTCACCTAGCCGGCGGAATGGATTCTTGGAAAGATGAAGGCTTTAATCTCCTTGACTTATCAAATCTTTCCAATCAGATATTGCCAGAAGAAGGATTTGAATTGCCGATTTCCTGGAGTGACATGGGGCCCAAGCTCGTTTCTTTGGGCGTTATTGATAAAAGTAAATTTGAAAAGGCCGTAAAAATGGATGAAGGACAAAAAGAGATTCTATCTGAAGGTTCTAATGATCCTATTAGAATTAATTCCGCCAATTCCCAGTTTGTTGTAGATATGCTCTGGGCATTTGGTCTTGCTCAAAAATCAAAAGTTTATGACGAGGGTCCGATGGGTAAAGAATATAATAAGGATATTGGAAATTTCGCTTCCACTGGAGGTTGGAGTTTGGCAAAGGGCGATGCGGTTAATTACCTTAATAAAGAGAATCTAATTCCTCTTAATGAGGAGCAGCAGGGTAAAGTTGCTGAGATTTCAAAATACGTTTTCAGGCCATGTTGTGGGAATCCTACTTGGTTTCCAGATTGTAATCACGGAATGGCTGCTCTTGCCGCAATTGAACTCATGGTCTATCGGGGAATTTCTGATGATGAAATTTACAAAAATGTTCTCAAGTTAAATTCTTTTTGGTTTCCAAGTCATTATTTAACCCTTGGGACATACTTTGCACGGCAAGGAATAGGCTGGGATAAAGTTGATGCAAAACTTGCTTTGAGCGAAGAATATTCTTCAGGCCAAGCAGCCGGGAAGCTATTACAAAAAGTGGGACCGCTACCTTTCGATACGAAGTTCGGAGGAGGCTGCGGAGCGTAAAGAAAGTTTGGCAAAGAAAACGAGAGGAAGTGAGAGATTATGAAATTTAATGAGAAAGTATGGGCAAACACGACCGCCGTGTTTGTAGGCGTAGTTTATCTTTTTTGTAGGTTTGCTATTGCACTTTTCCCCGGATTTAGTATGGCGGTTACAAGAAGTTGGTTCCATGGTTTTGATGTAGCCAGAATATGGACACCTCGCGCATTTTCAGAAAATTTTCTACTGGGATTTGTGACGGCAGTTGCCCTTTCATGGTTGGCAGGCTGGCTTTTTGCATGGCTATATAACTATTTTTCGGTAAAAAAGTGACCAGAATTAAGATAGAAAAAGTACGCGATCCTGTTTGCGGGATGATAAAGCCCAAAAGTAAAATGAGGGCTATTTCTATTTATATGGGGAAAAAGTATTATTTTTGTACGGAAGGTGACAAGAGAATGTTTGATAGACATCCAGAACATTGGATTCCAAAAGGTGGTGAGTAATATGGATAAAACTTTAACTTACGCAATAATTGGGGGGTTGGTGGGTGTTGTCGCGACCCTTCTAATCACTAACTACTCAGTTAATAACAGGAATTACGGTATGATGAGAATGATGGGTATGGGAGGTGGAATAGAGACTATGATGCAGGGAGAGAAGTGCCCTATGATGAAAGAGGGAGAGAAAAATGAAAATATGGGAATGAGTATAAATGAAATGACAGGGAGTTTAATCGGAGTGCGCGGTGAGGAATTCGAAAAAGCTTTTATCGAGACAATGATTGCGCATCATCAGGGGGCAATTGACATGGCAAAGCTCATCCCGTCACGAACAGACAAGCCTGAATTAAATAAACTTGGTGAGGATATCATAAGCGCTCAGTCGAAAGAGATTGAGATGATGGAAGGTTGGATGGAGGACTGGTTCTAAAATGGGAATGGATAAGCAAAGCTTGGCCGAGTCAGACTCGGTAAGCAAAGCTTGGCCATAATAAATTATGGATAAAATTTTAGTTACAACGGTTGGTATGGGATTAATTGGTTTTATCTGGTGGTTTTTCTTTGGAAAAAAAGAAAAAGCTATTGTTGCAGGTGATGTGTTGGAGATTCTTGTAGATGGGGGATATAAACCTGCCTTGATAAGGCTTAAGAAAGGTAAAAAGACAACCCTAAAAATTACACGGCGTGATCCTAACAGTTGTTTGGAAGAAATAATATTACCCGATTTTAAGATTAAAAAGTTTTTATCTCTTAACAAAGAAGTGGAAATATCTATTATTCCTCAAAAAACAGGTGAATTCGGATTTCACTGTGGAATGAATATGTATCATGGAAAAATCATTGTCGAATAATAAGTTTGTTAAGAAATCGTTTCCCATAGTTGGGATGCACTGTGCTAGTTGTGCGAAGCTTATTGAAAGAAAACTTACGGGAACTCCAGGTGTTTTAAGCGCTTCCGTGAACTATGGCAGTGAGCAAGCCTCGGTTGATTTAGATCCAACGGTTACTGATGAGCAACTGGCAAAATCCGTTGAAGAGGCTGGATATAAAGCAATAATAGGGCAAAGCATAGAGGACAAAGGTCAGAGAACTCCGGAAGAAATAAAAGAGGAAGAGAAGAAGAAAGAACTTAAAAGTCTAAAGAATAAAGTCATATTATCATCCATACTTTCTGCCCTTGTATTCGTTGGAAGTTTTCCAGAGTGGTTTACTTTTGTACCCAGATTTTTAACCAATCCATATGCACTCCTTTTGTTGTCGACACCCGTACAATTTTGGGCTGGGTGGGGTTTTTATCAAGCAACTTGGTCTGGACTTCGGAATAGAACGGCCAGCATGGATACTTTAATTGCTATCGGAACCTCAGCGGCATTTGGTTATTCGTTAATATCCGTATTTTTTGGAGGACATATGTACTTTGATACAGCGGCCGTTATTATAACTTTAATTCTTCTGGGCAGATTTTTAGAAGCGAAAGCAAAAGCCCATACATCTGACGCTATAAAAAAGCTTCTGGGACTTCAAGCAAAAACTGCCCGTGTCAAGCGCGGTTCGAAAGAAATTGATATCCCAATAGAAGAAGTTGTAGTGGGGGATTTAATTCGAGTTAGACCGGGAGAGAAAGTTCCTACGGACGGTGTGATTGTGGAAGGCATAAGCTCAATTGACGAATCAATGGTAACTGGAGAATCTATTCCGGTTGATAAGAAAGCTGGAGACAATGTGATCGGTGCGACCATCAATAAATCCGGAAGCTTCATTTTTAAGGCTACTAAAATTGGGAATGACACGATGCTTGCCCAAATTGTAAAAATGGTTGCTGAAGCCCAAAGTTCCCGTGCTCCCATTCAAAGATTGGTGGATGTAATCTCCTCGTATTTTGTACCTGCAGTTTTAATGATGGCTGTCGCGACTTTTGTGATTTGGTATGTTATAACCCCGAGCGGAGTCGAGGGGATTTCTTATGCTCTTTCGAACATGATTGCAGTCCTTATTATCGCTTGTCCCTGTGCAATGGGGCTGGCAACTCCAACAGCCATTATGGTCGGGACCGGAAAAGGTGCAGAAAAAGGAATTTTGATTAAGGACGCAGAGGCACTTGAGACAGCAAATAAGGTAAAAACAATAATTTTTGACAAAACGGGAACATTAACAGAAGGGAAACCGAAGGTTACAGATGTGATTAAAGTGGACAGTGGACAGTGGACAGTGGACAGTGTTTTAAGGGTAGCTGCATCGTTGGAAAAGGGATCGGAACATGCTTTAGGTGAAGCCATTTTGAAAAAAGCTGAAGAGGAAAAGATAGTTTTCAAAAAGGTTGGAAGCTTTCAAGCAATTCCGGGGCACGGTATTGAAGGAAATATCGATGGAAAAAGATATTTTCTTGGAAATAGAGCCTTAATGGAAAAAGAAGGTGTGGAATATAAAAATTCAGAAAATCAGATCGCAAAATTAGAAGAAGAGGGGAAGACTGTCATGCTACTAGCCACTGTCAGTCATCCTGAACTTGTTTTAGGGTCTAAGATGCTGAAAAAGTTTCAGCATGACAAAGGAGTAGTATTAGGCATTATTGCTGTTGCTGATACTCTTAAAATTGGAGTTGAGGAAGTGATTAAGCGATTAAGTGAGAAGGGAATTGAGGTTTGGATGATAACCGGGGATAACGAAAGGACGGCTAAAGCTATCTCAGAGGAGGCAGGAATTAAAAACGTCATGGCGGGAGTATTGCCGGATCAAAAAGCAGAGAAAGTTAAAGAATTTAAACACCGATCACTAACCATTGCTTTTGTTGGCGATGGAGTTAATGATGCACCTGCGTTGGCCGCGTCTGACGTCGGGATAGCAATGGGAACAGGAACTGACGTTGCAATTGAATCCGCTGGGATAACTCTTCTTAATCGTGACATTCATTCGGTTTTAACGGCTTTGAATCTAAGCCGTGTGACGCTTTCCGTCATAAAGCAGAATCTTTTCTGGGCATTTGGTTATAATATTGTTTTGATTCCTGTAGCAATGGGAATTCTTTATCCCTTCTTTGGTTGGCTTCTTAATCCTGCTCTTGCTGCCTTCGCCATGGCCGCAAGTTCCATTTCGGTTGTTACAAACTCCCTGAGACTTAAAAAAGTTAAAATCTAAGATATAATATTGGACATGAACTTTAATAGAATCATCAAACTGATTGTGGTTATAGTTCTGACTTTCGCAGCCGTGTTTATGGCCAGATCGGTAATAATTCAAAACGATCTGAAGGAGACTAAGAATTCTCCGAGTCAGGAAGCATCTGGGGAATCAAATTCAATCGTTCTAATTACTCCATCAAGTCAAAACTTGGGAAAGGTTATTTACGGCGATGTTGCCACCACCACGTTTACTTTGACGAATTCTACGTCAAAAACCCTGAAGATTACCCGTGTTTCAACGTCATGTGGTTGTACAAAAGCTGAAGTTGAAAAGAAAGACTTGGGTGCCAATGAGATGACGGTAGTAAAGGTATCCTTTGATCCTGCCGTACACAAAGATGATACAGATATTGGGGAAGTAACTAGGTTTATCTATGTTGAGACTGATAATCCTGACTTTCCTCAACTAACAAGTACTATAACCGCAAATGTCATCAAGGAAGCTTCACAGTAAACTATCAAAAGACATGGTGGTGCAAAAAGATTAATTACCGGTAGTGGATTTAGATTACCGAGGGTATCTGGTGGTTGACTTGAAGCTATCCTTAACGGTATAGTGAAAACCGTATGGCTACTCTTGATGTTAGCGATTCAGAATTTGAAGAAAAGGTTTTGAAATCACAGATTCCCGTCTTGGTAGACTTTTGGGCGGTTTGGTGCGGACCCTGCAAGATGGCTGAACCTGTTCTCAATGAACTTTCAGATGAATATAAGGACAAACTTGTTATAATGAAATTAAACGTTGACGAGAATCAAGGAAGCACGCTTAAATACCAAGTTATGTCGATTCCTACAACCATTCTTTTTAAAGGAAGTCAGGAAGTAGGACGTCAAATTGGTTTTGCAGGTAAAAATGCATATGAAGATTTAATCAAGAAGGGGGTGAATTAGGATGGATCCAAATGACACAAAAGTTAAAGGTTCAACTCCCGCAATGGGCACACCATTAGCATCGGATGATACGGGTATGGCGAGCGGTGGTGGACCTACGTCGACAACAGCGGACGAACCCAAAATGCCAACGGGGATGCCAACAGGTGGTATGGGAATCAGTGTTCAACCTACGGACGAACCGGTAGCACCACTTCCTGGTGATCAACCTTCGGGAGGTATGGGTGGTTCAATGGGTGCAGAACCCGCTGAAGAAACACCGGAAACAACGTCTGAAAGTACTCCTTTAGGAGGTCTTCCTCCCACAAAAGAACCTGAAGAGGGTACTGGTACCGGGGTTCCGCCAGCAGGTGGAATGATGGGAGGAACAGTCTAAAGATATAGGACTTCATTTGTTTTAGAAATATATTTTTCTAAAGTTTTGTATGCTCGGAAAGTATGACTGATAAAGACATATTTACGATCAAACCCAAAGAAGGTGAAGCTTGGGATGTGGTAATTATTGGGTCTGGTCCTGCAGCTTTGACTGCGGCGATATATACCACGCGTGGTGCTGCCTCTACACTAATTTTGGGAGGAGAGAGTTGGGGAGGACAGCTCATGCTGACTACAACGGTTGATAACTTTCCCGGTTTTCCAGATGGTATTCAAGGGCCTGACTTAATGAATTTGATGAGAAAGCAGGCTGAGCGTTTTGGGGCGGAGTTTGTACAAAAAAATGTGGAAACAGCGGACTTAGGTAAAAAACCCTTTGAATTAATTGCAGACGGAAAAAAATATTTATCTCGAACAGTAATAATTTCTACGGGAGCGAGCGATAAATGGCTTGCTATTCCGGGGGAGAAAGAGTTGGTAGGAAGAGGCGTTTCTACTTGTGCTCCATGCGATGCCCCGTTTTTTAAAAATAAAAAAGTAGCTGTCATTGGAGGTGGAGATTCTGCTTTAACTGAAGCGCTGGTTCTTACCAAATACGCAACCGAAGTTTTTATTATTCATAGAAGAGATCAATTTAGGGCTTCGGCCGCAATGCAGCAAAAAGTGCTAGATAATAAGAATATTAAGATTTTGTGGAATACTGAGGTTACTGAAATTGTCGGAAAAGACAAGGTAGAGAAGATACTTATCAAAAGTAATAAAGAGAATACTTCTGGAGAAATGGTTTTGGATGGAGTTTTTGTCGCTATCGGCCATGTTCCTGAAAGCAGGGTGTTCAAAGGACACATTGAACTTGATGAAAAGGGTTATATAAAAGTTAACGATCACACAAAGACAAACATAGAGGGAGTTTTTGTTGCGGGTGAAGTACATGATCAGCATTATAAGCAGGCGATAACAACGGCGGGTTTTGGTTGTATGGCCGGAATGGACGTCCTACGTTACTTAGACAAAAGCGTTCCGAGTTGGTAAAGGACGGGGTTGACATATTCATTTCTTTCTTGCAGAATAGCTGATATGGCAAAATTGAAAGGCGGACTTCTTGAAAAACTTGTTCCTGTTCTTCTTGTTGCTTCGATAGGATTAGCATTTGCTGTTGGTGTTTTGTGGCAGAAGGTAAGCCAGTTGGAAGGCGGGGGAACGAAGGTTCCAACGACAACTACTGGAGCTAATGATTCAGGTAATGCAGCGGCGCAGCCCCAAGCTGCTTCAAAACTCAGTAATTTGGAAGGTGTTGTTTCGACAATAGGAGTTGATGTAAATAAGTATAAATCTTGTGTTGAAGCCGGAAAATATAAAGATAGAGTAGAGAATGACTATCAAGGTGGAATACAAGCAGGCGTACAAGGAACTCCCGGAAGTTTTATAGTCAACAAAAAGGGTGAAGTTTGGTTTGTTGCAGGAGCATATCCATACGAGAGTGTCAAACAAGTTATTGATATGGCTTTAGGCAAGGGAACTGGAACACTTCCGCAAGGAGTAGAGAAATATTCCGCTGATAAGGCGGCAAAGCTTCCTAAACTAACTAGTAGCGATCATGTTCGTGGAGATAGGAATGCGGATGTTCTTTTGATCGAATATTCAGACTTTCAATGTCCTTTCTGTCAGAGATTTCATCCGACTGCGCAACAAGCTTTGGACGAAAACAAGGAGGTTGCTTGGGTTTACCGCCATTTCCCGTTAGATCAACTTCATCCGCTTGCGCGCCCGGCTGCTTTGGCTTCAGAATGTGTAGCTGAAATTGGCGGGGATGAAGCTTTCTGGAAATTTGCAGATGAAGTATTTGGTAGTTAGTTTAAAGATTCTAGAATCTTATAAGCAACAACCGCTGCTGAGCCCCAGACATTAAAGGATCGATTTACTCCAAACATCGGTAATTCTACAATTAGGTCCGCTTCGTCTAAAACTTTCTGGTCTATACCTTCTGTTTCGTTTCCGACAACTATGGCGCAAGGAAAATAAGGTTTGAGATTTGAGTAAGAGACAGAGAGGGAGGATTGTTCAACTGCGATGATTTGGATACCTTCTTTTTTAAGTTTTTTAGCTGTTTCTAAAGTTGATTCAGATTTTTCCCAAGGAACCCAAGTTTCTGTTCCGACCGCCGCTTTGTGAATTCTTGACGAAGGGGGATATTCCATTTCTCCACATAAATACATTTTGGTAGCTGCAATAGCATCAGCCAGTCGGAAAAGTGAACCGATATTGTATGTATCGATAATTTGGTCGAGTACCAAATAAATCGGATTTCTTTTAATTTTTTTAAGCTCGTTTTGCGCGGGTACAGACTTTCTTAATTGTTTCGCGTTTAATTTCATATGAAGAGTTAATTAGTAGAGTGACCCCACCCGGATTCGAACCGGGGTTTACGGGATGAAAACCCGCCGTCCTAGGCCTCTAGACGATGGGGCCAAGTCTAACCTGACTCGCTTACAAATACGTCTTCATGCGAAGCCGCGTTTGACGCGGTGAGCCCGGAGCGGATCGAACGCTCAACCATCACCTTAAAAGGGTGTTGCTCTACCATTGAGCTACGGGCCCTCGTCGAAATAGACTACGCTTGCCGCAAACCGCGAACGCTTTTTGCTTAACGCTTCGTTATTTCTCCTCTCAAAATTTCTTCGAAATTTTGTGTGTTTTTTAAAGAAAGACAGTAGATATTATACAGCACCAAGCTCATATGGTAAAATATCAAAGCTAGATTTGCTTATTACGGAGTCGTCTGGCGCGAAGCGCAAAGGAAAGACTTTTAGTCTTGACGCCATGGTAAGCAAAGCTTGGCCATTTGGAATACTAAATGGTAGGACTCCTGCGAAGCAGGAGTAAAACTATTACGTTGCGGAGTCGTCTAATGGTAGGACGTCACCCTTTGGAGGTGAATATTCTTGGTTCGAATCCAAGCTCCGCAGCTCTTCGACAAACTCAGTGCTTTAGCACTAAAGTTGTTGAAGTTATAACTGGGATGAGAAGTTTACCCTGAACAGAGTCAAGGAGAGTTCTCTTTCCGCAGCAAAACCAGAATGCTCCAGAAGTCTTAATACCCGAAAAAAATCTTAAGGCGTTGTCTCTGAATAAAATTGCCCTTGACATATATATAGTTATAGATCGATAATTGTCCTATAAGTGAAGTTATGAATAATATAAAAATTTATTTCATCGCGTTACTTCCACTTTTATTGCTTCTCGCTTCGATTATCTTCCCCCAACCAGTATCAGCAGTGTTAGGTGTTGGGATAGGATCGTTTTATTTAGGAAGTTCAAATAAAACTGAGGGGTCTGGTCGCTGTGATGTTATGCACTTCAGGCCGGACGGGTGGCAATTATGGAATACTGTAACCACTCTTGGACCCTTGGAAACCAAGGGGTTTGGGAATATTCCTGAACTGCCACTAAATCATTATAATAGCCAAATTGTTTGCACTAACGGGACAACCTCAATTATGGGTATTTGGCGAAATCCCACCCAAACTGCTATTGGAGCGTACGGAGGTGATCAAGGAGCAATTAATGCCGCCTTTATTCCTGGATTGGTAAAAAATTATTATAATCAGACAAGTAGCGTTTTTGTTTCTGCAGAATTATGGGACTTGTCACTTCACATATCTTTTTACGATATAAACGGCACCAAAGTCGGTTCCACTTATTTTACAACCGTACCATTTTTAGGAATGGCAGAAATAGATTTAAAGGATTACCCTTCTTTACCTGACGGGAGATATTCAGTTGGTATTGGAACGGATGGACTTGATCAATTATTCACAGCCACTGTAGTTACAAGGAATGTCAGCGGTCCCGATCGGGTAATCGCTTGGCGTGTAGATCCTCTGGGAGGATATAAACTTTACGCACCCAGTGTCAGAAAAAATTATTACGGATATAATTCCACGCTGGTAATAAATAATTGGACAGATAGCGCAGGATATGTAACTGTTTCTTTATTACCGGGTCCATATTTAGTAAGTTCAGGAAATTTAGCAGGTCACGCTACACTTGCACTTAACAGTTCGAATTTTAATATACCGGATGGCGATTATACGGCTGTTGTCACTTCGTCGGGTGCAATGGTCGTTGGGATGAGCTCAACTTTTCACTCTACGAATAATTCCCGTGGGGCATATGCTTTGGCATCCCCCACATTTACCTCAAAATACCGAGCATTACCAGCTTTATGGAATTATACCCCCAATAATGATCCCAGAATTTCATCAGTAAAATGCATGAATACTAGTCAAACCCAGGGAAAAATTAGGTTAACTATTCAGGGCGGGGCATATGCCGAATCAGGAGATTTGGGCGTTAACCAAGGGCAAGAGTTTGTATTACAGAATATCCCTCAATTTCCACTTCACACCATGTTTGCAGGCTTGGCCGAAAGTATGAGTGGTGGGACTATTGCTTGTGTAGCCACCTCCAACGTATCCGGCTCGAGTAATGATAGATTCTTCCAATATGAGAGCAATATCTCCAATAATGATAACAACCAGAATTACTCGTCAAAAATTCTGACTTTATACGACGACCAGTAGATCTTAGTTAAGCAAAATGACATCCTCCCCGCTTTAAAATAAGACTGGGTTGTCGTCATGAAGAATGTTCGAACCTGGTCCACAGTCCGCAGCCATTCGACTCATTTCATTCACTCATGGCCTTCGGCCCTATAGATAATGTCGAGTGTCTCGAGCGTAGTCGAGAGAATTTTTCTGATGGAATATTTTCTTTACATTCTCCGAACTTCATCTGACACTCTTTACATTGGCCAAACAAATAATTTAGAAAAACGTCTAAAAGAACACCAAAGTAAATCCAATAAATCTGCAAAATATATCCGCTATTTTAACTCATTTAATTTAGTTTATTCGGAAAAATACTCAACCAGAAAAGAAGCAATGCAAAGAGAATGGCAGTTGAAAAAGTGGTCTAGAGAAAAGAAAGAACTATTAATACATGGAACTATAGTCCCAAGCCAAGTCGAGGGGAAAAATAAGAGTTGATTAATGGTGATAAGATGCATTAAGGAAATCGTAGGTCCCGACCAACCTGCTCAGCATATGAAATACACAATGCATTTACCCGAAAGACCATTTTATGCAATTAAAAATGGGACTTAACAAGTTGAGGGACGGGTGCCGAAGTCCAAAAGGAGCCGATATTTTAAAATCAAATCCGGGGACGCTATCGTTTTTTTATTAGTGACGGGAAAAGAAAAAGTTTATACAATTGTCCAGTTTGTGCATCATTATCCTGATTTTAGAACAATGCTTCAAAAAGAAGGTCCTAAAAAAGTTTTATCCAGCGGAGGGAATATTGAGCAAGGTGTGGCAAGCTATAATTCTTTATCAGGATATAAAGAATTGGTTAAAAAATACGGTGTTTTTGCATTCGGAATTAAAGCGACGTGAGTAACCCCAAAGGAATGTTCTAAACCCGCTTGCTCAGCCATACGATTTACCGCTCACTTTGTGCTACACTTTTAGTGATTTTCCATGTTAATTTTGACAGTAATATTTGCACAATCAATCAATATACAGCCGGGTGGTCAATTCGGTGGTTTAAATAACATAACGATTGCAAACCTGATAAGCGCAGGAATTCAGATATTGCTGGTTGTAACCGCCATAATTCTTATTGTTATTCTTGTCGCGGGAGGTATAGCCGTAATGACCTCGGGTGGCGGCGATCCGCAAAAAAAGGCTGGTGGACAGAAAGCAGTAACAGGTGCGATTATAGGCTTAATGATTGTATTTGGTGCCTGGGCAATTATAAATTTGGTCAATCTTTTCTTTGGAATAAATATTTTGCAGCTGAATATTCCTAACGCTCAGGCTCCTTAAACGATCGACATGCTTTATCCCAGCCAATTTTCTTTTAGCTTCAGAAGATATGCGAAGACCTTGTTTCTTCTGGCAAATTTTTTTATGTCTTCCCTCATATGAATTATTCCGGGAAGTACTGAGGCAAAAATTATTACGGCGATTATTGGTAGGAGATATTTGTCAACATCCGGAATTAAACGCCCAAGATAATATCCTGCAAGTGTCATTCCCGCTCCCCAGAAAAGACCTCCGAATACGTTGTAGCTTATGAATTTTTTATACTCCATATCTGCCATTCCGGCAACGATTGGGACGAAAGTGCGCACAGCCGGGACAAAACGGGCGAGAATCAATGCCTTTCCTCCGTATTTGTCATAGAATTTATGGGCGCGTTCAATATATTCTTTTTTGAAGAAAAAACTCTCGCGTCTTTCCATCAGCCATTTTGCGAACTTTCCTCCCATCCAGAACCCTGTTGAATCTCCGACAATAGCACCGATGACAACCAGAGGTAATAGAATTTTAATATCAAGAATATTTTGAGACGCTAAAAACCCCGCAGTAAAAAGAAGTGAATCTCCCGGAAAGAAAAATCCGAAAAATAATCCGCTCTCGGCAAAGATCATAAAAAAGATCCCGGCGTAGCCGATTGTTTTAACAAGCTCGATAAGGTCAATTCCCAAAAATGACATACAAACTATAATTGTAGGGAACCTTAAATCCTAATACAATGGCATTTGTTATATAATAATCCCAACATGTATCAATATGTTAAAGGTTTCTCTTCATCCAAAATCGCGTCCCGGATAGCGGCAAGATCAAAAGTGCATTCATTTCTTGGTCGTTTAAAGTACAGAATTTTTCTCAAAAAAGTATATGGTAAGAAACAAGATGAAGGTACTATAACGTAATGGTTCCTTATTAGCTAAGAGTATTTTTTCTTCTTTTCTTCCAATGCCTTTTCGATAAAGATAAGTTGGTCTTTGGGAAGAAGGGGAAGGGAATCGAAGGCAAAAAAGGCCGCTTTTGAAACTTCCTTCGAGGGAGTGAATTCTCCTCCTATAAATGTGCCGACGTAAGTTATATCAAGCCTTGCGCTATCCCTGTCCGTCCTTATCTTTAGTCTTTCATCAGCGCTTACTACTAAACCCGATTCTTCTTTAACCTCCCTCTCCAATCCTTCTTTGGGGTGTTCTTTGGCTTTAACATAGCCTCCGGGAAGACTCCAACTGTTTGTGTTTCTATAGGTATGTTTGAAAAGAAGTATTTCGTTACGATCATTCAAAAATATTCCCGTTGCCCCAACCAGGAATTGGTCATTTAGCCTTCGCATTATAAAAAGCTGAAGGTTATAGGGAAGTTTGAGGACTTTCCAGAAGCTTAGTAATAATCCTTGCATTATTGTATTGAGTCTTCATCAAAACCTCGGCCGTTTGTGGCATTTAGTTTAGTATTCTCTAGCTCAAGTTTGTGAACCATTTTGGTTAGTTCTGCATTTTCTGTCCTCAACTTTTTTAACCCCTTTTTCATATCAGACTCGGTTAGCCTTGCAGATAAATCGCGAGAGACATAGATGATAAAAGAAGCTAATAGTCCGACGAGAAGGGGAGTAAGTACAACCAAATAAAGCGGTACGTCGGGAATATAAAATTGACCGAAGTTAAGAGTAACGACGTTCGTGTTTTGTGTAGCAAAAATCGCAAATCCTAATCCGAGTATTACTGTAACGATTAGAGTTATCATATTTTAATAATAACATATGAAAAAAATCGATGGAACTTTTTGCCATTGACCCTCTTTACTTCTTTGGTATAATACGAATGCACATATGGAAAATGGATAGAAACAGATGGTCAATTTCTCGTGCAACCCACCCATCTGGTGGGTTTTTTGATTCTCATCAGGTTGAAGAGCACTTTAACCCCGAATAAAACTTAGCTCGAGCCACGAATTACATTTGTGCTCTCGAGATGCGTTTATACGGGGTCTGCAGAGCTCAAATGCCTTGAATTTTCGCTCTTTGACAATTGAAGATTAATTTAGGTTAATAAGCTAATAGCTTATTATTCAAAATATGGTTGGAAGCGAATCCCATTAATTGCGTAAGCTAATTAATTGGGAACTTTTTGAGGATTTGATCCTGGTCCAGGACGAACGCTAGCGACGTGCTTTAAGCATGCAAGTAGAGCGAGCCCGCAAGGGCAAGCTGCGAACGGCTGAGTAACACGTAGGAACCTACACTTTGGTGGGGTACAGCTCGCCGAAAGGCGGGGTAATACCGCATGACCTCGTGCTTTGCACAAGGAAATTACGAATAACACAATAAATTCCAAATAACAAATTACAAACAATTATCAATTAATAAATAACAAATAATTAACATTGTTTTTTTCATTGAAAATTGGAACTTGAATTTTGTTTGTATATTGGAATTTGTGATTTGTTACAAGTGATTTTCTCGCGCAGAGTGCGAGAAAAGGATGTAACTGTCCGCCGAAGAAGGGGCCTGCGGCCTATCAGCTTGTTGGTGGGGTAACGGCCTACCAAGGCTACGACGGGTAGGGGGCGTGAGAGCGTGTTCCCCCAGAATGGGACTGAGACACGGCCCATACACCTACGGGTGGCAGCAACTGGGAATCGTGCGCAATGGACGAAAGTCTGACGCCGCGACGTCGCGTGTGGGATGACGGCCTTCGGGTTGTAAACCACTTTTGCCAAAGAGTGATTACTTTGGAGAATAAGCACCGGCTAACTACGTGCCAGCAGCAGCGGTAATACGTAGGGTGCAAGCGTTGTCCGAATTTATTGGGCGTAAAGAGTTCGTAGGCGTTTCCTTACATCTTGTTTCAAATACCGGAGCTCAACTTCGGGAAGGGGCAAGAGATGGAGGAAATTGGAGAGTGCAGGGGCTACTGGAACTTGCGGTGTAGGAGTGAAATCCGTTGATATCGTAAGGAACACCGAGGGCGAAGGCAAGTAGCTGGGCACACCTTGACGCTGAGGAACGAAAGCTAGGGTAGCGAAAGGGATTAGAGACCCCTGTAGTCCTAGCCGTAAACGATGCTCGCTAGGGATTTGCCACGCAAAGGATATGTCCTTTGCGGGAATTTCTAAGCACAAATATCTAAATTCTAAGTAATATCCAATTTCCAATTTTCCAAATTCAAAACAGACTAAAGTGTTATGTATTTGGAGTTTGGAATTCGAGATATTTGAATTTGTTTAGGATTTCGAATTTGGGATTTAGAGTTTCCACGCAAAAACGACACATTTTTTGCGTGGTGAGTCCCGTAAGCTAACGCGTTAAGCGAGCCGCCTGGGGAGTACGAGCGCAAGCTTAAAACTCAAAGGAATTGACGGGGACCCGCACAACCAGTGGAGCATCTCTGATAGAAATATCGGGGGATCCTTCGAAAGTTGGATGGTAGCACAGGTGTTGCATGGCTATCGTCAGCTCGTGTCGTGGGATGTTCCCTTCAGTGGGGTAACGAGCGCAACCCCTGCCGTATGTTAAATTATTCATACGGGACTGGCCAGCTTAGCTGGCAGGAAGTGGGGACGATGTTAAGTCCGCATGGCCCTTATGTCTAGGGCAACACACATGCTACAATGGAGCCGACAATGGGTTGCCAAGTGGTAACACGGAGCTAATCCCATCAAACGGCTTCTCAGTTGGGATTGAGGGCTGCAACTCGCCCTCATGAACGCGGAATTGGTAGTAATCGGAAATCAGCTAAGTTCCGGTGAATACGTTCTCGGGTCTTGTACACACCGCCGAAATTAAAACGCGCGTGGCAGTCATATTTTCTAACAAGTTAAAATCTTGTCTTTGTTGGATAACTTTAATTGTCTAATGGAGTAGCCAAAAAAATATATAAGCAGTCCTAGTCGGGTAACTGACTAGGGTGGAGGGCTTGAGGCAAAGAACAGGGATAGAATACAAAAAGATAGACGACTTCTGTTGGGCGGTCAGAAGGAAGTCGTTTTTACAAATCTTACTATTCATGTTTGGAACAGAAAGTATGATGACCCATGGAGATCCTTACAGGATTGAGGTAATTGCCTGTAAGGAAGTCAGCTTTTCCATAATAGGTAATTGAGCAAGTCTGACTTGCTTGACATTTTCGGGTTATATTTGTAATCTGAAATTACAATTACTGAAGGGAAAAACGTAAATGTTATTAACTCCAGATTATATAGTTGGTCTTACTGAAGGGGAAGGATGTTTCTTAGTATGCTTGAGACGCGATAATCGGATTGAATTTCGATTTTTTATAGCTCAGGCAATAGGGAATAGACCTCTTCTTGAAGAAATTAAAAAGTTTTTCAAAGTTGGAAGTGTTTACCAAAAGTCTAATGTAAAGGGAAAGTTACCGGCATATGTCTTTGAAATTTCGAAAAGAGATGACATATATAAAGTACTTATTCCATTTTTTCAAAAAAACAAATTGAAAGGCATTAAATCTAAGTCGTTTGCAGTTTTTGAAGAAATTGCAAAATTAGTTAAAGGTAGACAAGATAAACGTAAACTAACTTCTGAAGAACTGAACTACATAACCAACTTAAGATTTGGAATGAATAAACATTACGGCTCGCTAAGTGCGGAAAAACCGCTCGCTTAGTGGGAACGCGCAATAGCCTTAATGAAGCGCAATCCGTCAAGTTAGTGAAGTTGGGGGCACCCGAATCCCGGATGTTCCGGGGCAAGGTGAAACCAGCGACAAGAATTAAGTCGTAACAAGGTATCCGTTCTGGAAGGAGCGGATGGATCACCTCCTTTCTAAGGAGTGTGAACTCCGATTAAATCGGAGATTACCCCTCAGTTTTCAGGTCGCAGTTTGCTGATAAACTAAACTGGACTCGCGCCTTCTGCGATAGTGGGCGTTTCCGACCATATTTTGGAGGCCAACCTAAATTATAAATGTCATAAAAAAACCCACCGTTTAAGGTGGGTTTTTTAGTGGTAGAAATTAATATCCGAAAGTGTGGGGGCAAACATCCCGACTTCGCTTCCCCGAATTTAACCTCGGGGCGGCAAAGTTGCTTTAGAGGATTTTTAGTTCACCCCCACGCTTCCGGATACAAAAATAAGTTATATCCTTTCTATATTTATTTTAGCATTTTTAAAGAACCGCCGAGTCAAACTCGGCTGGTGCGTTAGACGCTCCGCACTGTTACGGATCGAAAGTATTTCAATCCGTAAGTTGTGCGGCGGATTTAAAAGATTATGGAAAAAAGATGAGTGGTTATTGTGTAGCAGAAGCTACAAAATAATTTGTTCAGGCGCTTGTGCCCAAACTTCCCATCCCCATATTCTTAATAAATCCTTTGTCCCGATAAAATCGGGACAGCCGCTGTCCCAAGTCAAGCTTGACGTAAGCCGAGTATGACTCGGGTTGTGCCCCTGAAGTCAGGTTCCTCCTAAGGTCCTTTGGACCTCAGGGGCACTATAAATATTACAAACTTTTCTTCCTCGTGCTCATAAGAAAAAGAGCAATGAGGATAATAATGACTACGGGCACGCTTATAGATCGCCATGCGTTGGTAGTAAAAAATGGCAGCACATAAGCAGCCCACGATTTCCAGCTAAGGAATGAAACTAAAATCCCTAGCCCAAGGAAAATACAAAAAATCTTGTACCCGACACTGTCGGGTTTCCGAACCGGTCTATCGTTCATTGCCTTTACTCCTTTTGAAAAAGATTTTTTCCTCATACGAGGAGAGAGGGGGGGAAAAGTTTTTTCTTCTCCCTCTTTTTCCTCGCAAGAGGCGAGAAAGGATTCCTAACACACAAATTTTTAATGTGCTAATTCCGCATTATTGACCCTCAAAATTAATTGAGAATCAAGTGGTGCGGGGGAGAAAGAAAAGATAGATAGTGGAAAGGGGGTTTTAGGTTGCAATAATAATTGCAAAATAAAATAATGATTTGAACGCAACGTTCAAATCCCCAATTCCTTTTCTTTTCGATCTCCCTGATCCGTATTATTGTGTGGCAATCCGCCAGCAAGATGCTTTCGCAATCTCGAGGGCAATTTTGCCTCACTCAACGGATATTTCCGCATTTTCAGGTACCAGTCGGTACCTGATTTTATTCTTTGTTTTTCTCATCCGAAGATGAGTCTCCCACCAAGCTAAGCTTGGTAAACAAAGAGGGGAGAAGGGGGCGGTACCCTTCCGAGCTGCGTTTCCAACGCAATTCGGGGTGCTGACCGCCCCATAAGGCTCTATTTATTTGACACGAACAACAATGTTCGCGTCATTTCCTGTTGAGCCATCAGGCCCGTGGCCATAGATCGTGTAGGTACCGGGTTCAAGGACGAACCCAAGATATAGCCACCCGATGTGGTGGTTGTCCTTGTTGACCCATACCGCTGGGGGTTCGAGGGGGATGCAATGCATCCCTTTGGTGCAGATTCGCACCTTCTCGAGGGTCCCAAGCCACGTGATCGTGAGCCCGCCACTACCGCTCGGGTAGTACGTTGCCCGCTTGGGGGCAACGATTTTTGTGACGTCCTTGTCGGACTTCACATAGACGGGGGGGACGGGGGTGCCGGTCGGAACAGGGGTCGGGTTGGGGACGGGAGTTGGATCAGGGCAATCAGGGCGCTGAATTTTCAGCTGATCTTTTTCGACGTGAGTCGGATTCGACCATTTAGCCGTCGCATTGACGACTGCCTGTTTCTGGCCGCCCTGCCAGCTTCCCGACTGGTGATTCCAGTGTATTGAAGCCCCAGAAGGGCTTAACTTGGAAACCCAGGAATCCCAGCCTTGGCAGTTTGCGTTGCCATCGATCTGAAAAATGTAACCCCCGCCCTTGGCGGACGCTGAATCCGACATAGTGCCGGCCAGCATAACGGTCAGGATTAGAGTGGCGACCAGCCACTTTTTAATACGGTTGGCGTTCATTATGAACACCTCCTATCGATATTCTCCGCTCTACGGCTGGAGTGAGGCCGACTTTCAAAATTGCTGAAAGCGGTGTAGAAGCAAATAAAGTTAAATAAGTTAATTAAGTTAACTAAGAGATTAAGTAATATTTAGATTTTTGTGCTCCTAATTAACCGATTAACAGATCACTATTCTTGCTCGCAAAGCGAGTACTTACTCCCACAAAGCTTCCAGCAATAATTTGTTAATGTGCGACACCCTCCTTATCTTCGCACTTGGCTTTTCAATACTATTCGTATACGCCTCCTGCCAAGATTGGTCGGAGGGTTGTGTACTATTTTTATTTATTAAGGAACACAAAAAAGCCGCGGCTTTAGAGGCCACGGCTTTAATACAAACCGTTAACGGTTAATCAAAATTTTTGATTAACTTAAATTACTTCACCTCTAAAGCATTTACCCTAAGAATGTATCCTAGAGTATTGGCACTATAACACAGTAAGTGCTATTTGTCAAGCCCCCCGTGCTCTTGTGCGAGTAAATATTACATTCAAAACACTTTGAGGGGCGAGTTTTTGCAATACTTTGAATTCACTCGATAATTGCAAATCAAAAAACACACGGGATTTGAAATCGAAAATTTCTGAGTGCGCCAATACAAAATTAGATTGTACCGGTGGTACAATAAACTTGGAGAGTACGTTTTCACGAAGTTTTCACGGTAAACTGAAGCTAATTTTCGTCTTCAATCTTGCCCTCAAATATTGTCCCTGAAGACTCATTTTGGGCAGGTTCGGAATCTGATTTCACTTTCTTGGCATATCTTTCCCTTGATACCCGGATAACTTTATCTTTATTCTGATTTCGGGAAACCGGAAGGGGAAGAGTATTGGCCAAGAATGGCCTTGTCGTATGTCCATCTATTGTTAGTTTTAGCGCGATTTGGAAATTTTGCAAGTTCACCAGATCGTTTTGCGAGAACACCTCGGCAAACTCTTTAAAAATTACGTTTGCGTCTTCCGCCCCAACGGCAAAAGAAATTAAAGTTCCGGCATTTCCCAAAATTGCTTTTTGGACATATTCGGGAATTTGTGCCATGTATTGGTTTGCTAAAGTTAACGCCAGGCCGAATTTTCTTGCCTCGGACAAAATTTTTATAAATGAATCGGTTGCAAAATTCTGAAATTCATCAACATATAAATAAAAAGGGACCCGGGTCTCTTTGGGAATATCGACACGGTGCATTGATGCCAATTGAAACTTTGTAATAAGCATTGCACCAAGAAGACTTGAGTTGTCTTCGCCAAGGCGACCTTGGGAAAGGTTTGCGATGAGAATTTTTTTGCCGTTAATTATTTCATCAATAGAAATGGTTGACTTGGGTGCGCCGATTATTCTGCGTATCAAAGGAGAAGTCACGAACTGTCCGACTTTATTTTGGATGGGAGCTATTGCTTCTTTTTGAAGGGCCATGGGCATTTTGTCGAATTCTTCTTTCCAGAAATGAACTAGTGACGGATCGGTTAGTCTGGCAACGATTTTATTTCTGAAAGACTGGTTTGCAAGCATTTTTAAAACGTCTGCCAAAGTTGAATTGGGGATTTCGGTCAGCGTTAAAAATGAATTTCTTAAAATGTATTCCATTCGGGCAGACCAGACGTTTGCCCAGACTTTTGTAAATATACTCATTAAACCCGAGGCGACGAGTTCTGCTTCCTCGCGATTTGTGACTTCCAGGGGATTTAAAACAATGGGGAAGTCACGGTCGGCCGGGTTAAAGTAAATGGTATCGTTGATTCTTGAAGCCGGAATATAGTTTAAGATATCGTCGCAAAGGTCCCCATGCGGGTCAATTACGGCAACACCTCTGCCTTTTTTAAAGTCATCAATTGCCATATTGGCAATCATTGTTGATTTACCGGTTCCCGTTTTTCCGACGGTCCAGATATGGCGAAGTCTGTCAGATTCTTTTATGCCGAAGATGCTTTCTTTATTTTTAAAAGGAGTCTTAGCAAAAAAATTGATTTTTCTTTTTTCCTCGTCAGTAAGCCCTTCAGAAACAGGGAGTTTTTCGGGGGGCTCTGTAAGAACCGATGTCCCCCAGGTAATTCCCGGAACTTTGATTTTTTCCGAAGGCAAATGCCATAAAGTTGCCAGCTCAATGATATTTAAAATTTGTTTATCGGAAACACGCCTTGCCCTTAGAGCTTTAGTTTCCGAGGTTTTGTTAAAACGGTTAGGGGATTTGACAGAAAAAGAATTTGCATCTGATCTGGCAAAGACTCCGAAGGCGTCTGCAATACCTTTCAGGGTTTTATTTGTATTGCCGGCTATCCTTAAAGTAGTTCTGAAACCTGGGTAAGAAATTTTTTCTTTAATGATATTTGCGTCCGTCCTTTGGGAAAAAGTTCCATCGGCGTTTTTAGCACCTTTATCAGAGAAAACTTGTCCTTGGGTCTGCCAGTTGGGTGTTATTGACTCCAATGCGATTTGGATGAGAACCACTTCATCCGGATCTCCTTTTGAAAGGACAGAAAGAATGGATGATAGAGGATCAACGTCCTGGAAATTAGAGTAAGTTTGGATGGAGTAAAAACTTCCCTTGGCAAGTTTTAGAAAAAACACTTTGATATCTTGATTCTCCAGAGGGCTCGCCTCGATTCGACCGAGTCGGAGCGGGCTCGCCTCGCTGAAGCTTTGGCGAAGCGGGTCTTCAATTTTTTCAATTATTACCAAAGGATAGTTTGAGCGGATCTGAGTCTCAATAAAAGATACTAATGACGCATGGCATGTAACAAGAAACCTGATTTGCTGGTTAACTAATGCAATCTCAAGAGCAAAAGCAGGTGGTTTTTTGCCGAGAAGTTTATCCAATGTTGATGCATAATTAATTTGGGTTAAAGCGGCAAGAAATGTTTTTGCCGCCTCAGGAGTGACCTCGATATTTCGAGGTAGTTTAAGAGAAAGAGTTATTAATCCTTCCACAGTAATTTATTATATATCAGGGGGTTGGAGAAAGAAGAGGGAAACAAACTCGTTGGTTATGGCTACCGCCGGAGAATTTCTGCTAGTTTATCAATAAAATCTTGTGTCTCTTTTGGGTGGGTATATATCCAGTAGGTGGCTGTACTCCCAACGCAGAGAAACGTAAGAAAAGCACTCACAGCAACTATGGCAGCCGATTTTCCTTCACCGGGTTCTGGTTGGTCTGGAATCACTTCTTTCGATATTTCTGTAGGGTCAAGTTCGTGCATAAAAAACTCGTAGTAAATTATAGGATTAATTGAGTTCGATGTCAAATTGTGGTAAATTAATCGTACTCGGGTGGTTAGTTCACCGGTTAGAACGCTTACCTGATGACAAACGAAGTTTGACATAACAAAAATTGCAAACGGGGGCACGTAGTTCACTGGTAGAACGCTTACCTGATAAGTAAGAAGTAGATAGTTCGATTCTATCCGTGCCCACTCAAAAGTAAGAGGTGTAAGGCTTGCCCTGAGCGAAGTCGAAGGGTTCGATTCCTTGCGCGCCCACAGAATGGATTTTTTACCTGTTGACGGAGTTCGATATTTTGTAATATAATTCCTTTTACCTTTTTAAGGCCGTTTACTTAATGAGAATCCGAAAATTAATATTAATCTATAACCCACAGGAATTCTGTGGCTAAATTAGGGAAAGATTAGGATCATTAGGTAATCCCGCCTTAAAGCGGGATTTTTTATTGCACATTTGAAAATTAATATTAGGGAGATAGGGAAGATTAGGGATTAAGGGCCCGAAGTTTACCCGGTTTGAACGCGTCATTTGCAATGACGAGGCAGAGGGTTCGACTCCCTCCGGGTCCACAACGAAAGAAATTGCTTTGCAATTTCAACGTTGTAGGAACGTTTAAATTCGAAAGAATTTATTACGTTCCACCCCATTGGTACTTGGAAAGTGGCGGTTGGTGACTGGATATTTTTTCGTCACGAGCCGCCAATTTCCAAATACTAATAATTATATTTGCACTTTGAAATCTGAAGACCATGAAGTGAGCTTTTGCTCTACTTCATGAGGAAAGTAAGGCCATGCCTTGTGCATAGCACAAGGAATTTCTAATTTCTAATTCCTAATTTCTAAACAAATCCAAAGCACTAAATTCAAATGTTCAAAACTTTTTAATTAGTTTTGAATTTTGGATTTTAAAATTTGAGAATTGTTTTGGATTTAGGATTTTGGATTTAGGATTTCCTCGCGCTGTGCGCGAGGCTATAAGTCTGATATTAACGCAGACAGTGAATGCCTTGGTGTAAGTTGCCGAAGAAGGACGCACATGGTAGCGATATTCGTCGGGGAGGAGCCACGATCCTGTGATCCGGCGGTGTCCGAATGGAGAAATCCGACCGAGTTCATACTCGATCACTCCGTGATAAAAATAATTTACGCAAGTAAGTTGTATAGTCGCGGTAGAGGGAACCGTCCAAACTGAAACATCTAAGTAGGGCGAGGAAGAGAAATCAATAGATATTCCGTCAGTAGCGGAGAGCGAAAGCGGAAAAGCCCAAACCCGCCCGTGCGTAGCACTGGAAGTTCCAATTTCCAATCACCAATTTCCAAATAATTTCAAATTTCAAATGACAAATTTTCAAAACATTTCTAATCTTAAAGGAGTTTTGAGTTTTTGATTTTGAATTTCGAGTTTGTTTGGGATTTGGAATTTGGGTTTTGGAATTTCTCATGCTGCGCATGAGTGGGGGTTGTAGGAGCCCGATGTGGGAGTCGACTTGGTAGCAGAATTATCTGGAATGGTAGATCATAGAGAGTGAAAATCTCGTATGCAAAATTAAGTCGACCTCTAGGGATTTCCTGAGTACCACGATTTAAATCTTCGTGGGAAGCTGGGGGAGTCATCCTCCAAGGCTAAATACAACTTGCAACCGATAGTGAACTAGTACCGTGAGGGAAAGGCGAAAAGAAGGGCGAGACGCCCAGTGAAATAGAACCTGAAACTGTTTGCGGACAAACCGAGAGAGCCTGTTCTTCGAACAGGAAATTTCAAAAGACAAATAACAAATTACAAACAAGTTCCAAATAACAGAACCCAATATATAGTTTTAAAAAGTTTTGCAATTTGTGAATTAATTATTGTTTGTATATTGGAAATTGGTAATTGGAGTTTCCCGCTCGGAGAGCGGGTGATCTCGTGCCTATTGAAGAATGAGCCGGCGAGTTACCGCGTAGCGCATAGTCTAACCGAGTCTGACTCGGGGAGGCGTAGGGAAACCAAGTCTGAATAGGGCGATTAGCGCGAAGTGGTAGACCCGAAACCGGGTGATCTATCCATGAGCAGGGTGAACCCCGACGAAAGTCGGGGGGAGGCCCGAACCGGTGTAAGTTGCAATTTGCTCGGATGACTTGTGGATAGGGGTAAAATGCCAAACGAACCCGGAGATAGCTGGTTCTCCCCGAAAGGTCTATAGGGACCGTGGTACGTAAGGTGTTGCCGATGGTAGAGCTACTGAATGGGTAAGCGAGGGTAACCGAGTTTACTCAATCAAACTCCGAATAGCGGTAAACATTAACGTACTAAACAGTCGCATCGGGCTAAGCTGATGCGGCGAAAGGGAAACATCCCAGACTCTCAGCTAAGGCCTCTAAATTACAGCTAAGTTTCAAAGGAAGTTC
>Ga0075623_101_pt1 | contig 79019 bp, 81 predicted proteins | sample RifGroA1_FD_68377 | JGI IMG/M metagenome (GOLD analysis project Ga0075623, IMG submission 68377) | Microgenomates (Woesebacteria) bacterium GW2011_GWA1_39_12
CCAAAGAAAGCTTTCTGATAATACCGACAAACCCGGAGAAATAATTGAATTTGCACCTGATCTTATTCTTTCCTGGCCACCTTATCTTTCCGACAAAAATATTACTTGGAAAGAAGTAGCTCCTTAATCGTAGTATAATCTAGCGAGTATGAGCGGACATTCTCACTATGCAACAATAAAAAGGCAAAAAGAGACCAAAGATGCTGCAAAAGGTAGAGTTTTTTCAAAACTTGCTCGTGCCATTCAGATTGCAGTAAAGAGTGGGGGAGGGTCAGACCCCGATTCAAACTATAAACTTCGGATGACGATTGATACCGCAAGGAGTTTCAATATGCCCAAAGATAATATTGAAAGAGCTATACGTGCTGCGGAGACTAAACTGGGGGATTTAGAAGAAGTTACTTATGAGGGTTATGGTCCGGGAGGCATCGCAATAATTCTTGAAGCGGTTACAGATAATAGAAATAGAACCGGACAGGAAATTAAAAACATTTTTGACAGGGGAGGAGGGAGCTTGGCCGGTCCCGGTTCGGTCTCTTTTAATTTCGAGTCAAAAGGGCTGATTCTTGTCGAAAAGAAGGATAACTTTGAGGAAGCGATGTTACCACTGATTGACTTGGGAGTAGAGGATATTAACGAGACAGACGATGCAATTGAGGTTTATACCGATCCAACAAAACTCGGAGTGATTCGGGATAATTTAGGTTCTCTGGAATTTAAAGTAAAAACGGTTGAGATTATGAATAAACCTAAAAATTTCCAGCTTATTGAAGACGCGGACCTAGCAAAAAAGATACTATCTTTCCTTGATAATTTAGAAGCTCATGAGGACGTTCAAAAAGTATCTACCAATCTTGATATTCCTCAGGTCGTACTTGAGAAGATTGGGTCTTAATTTCTCTCATGTCCAAACGCAAACGCTTTATCGTAACCTCAATTATTCTTTCTCTTGGCTTTGTCGGTATACAATTTTTGCCTAGTCAATACAGGTTTGTAAGTATCGGTTTCCTTGGGACACTAACACTGATTCTCTTTTTCTGGTCATTAAGAGAGGGTTTGGGGTTAAATATGACGCTTGTCACATTAACCCTGCCAATAATTTTTACTCTCGGGGTTGGCTTCTTTTGGTTCCTACTTCCCGCAAATGCTCTTGCGAGAATTCCAATAGTAGTATTTTATGGATTTGGGATTTATGCTTTGTGTTTGACGACAAATATTTATACTGTTTCTGCAATCAGAACCATCGCGTTATTACGGGCCGCAAGGGGAGTTGGTTTTATACTCACATTATTATCTTTTTTCCTTATTTTTGACACAATCTTGTCTTTAAAATGGCCGATTTATTTTTATGCTCTGATTTCTGTTTTAACTTCTTTTCCGCTTTTCTTTCATGGGTTTTGGACTATTGAGCTTAGCAAAAGTTTTTCTATAAGGACCGGAAGATTTTCTTTAGTCGCGAGCGTTATAATGGGGGAGATTGCAATAGCACTTTTTTTCTGGCCTACATCGATTGTTGTTGGGTCACTTTTCCTAACTGTTACCGCTTATATTCTTTTAGGTTTGGGTCAGGCTGAACTAGAAGGAAGGCTTTTTTCTCAAACCGTTAGGGAATATCTTTTGATAGGACTAGCCGTATTTATAGGTATGTTTTTTGTAACTCGTTGGGGTGGCTAACTTAAGCAAACTTTATTTTGAGAGGAAAATCTGAAAAAAATTTTTAAGATAGCCATTTGACAGGGGAGAAGGGGGAGTTTAAAACCCTTAATTGTTATAGGACATAAACTTTTAGGGTCGTGTTTTCACAAATATTATAGGTTTTTTCACGAAGCGGTACATCAAACGCCTGGTGAAGAATACCCGAAGTCTCTTTCTTGATGTAGAATGATATAGTCACTAGCTTCAGAAGTTGTGTTCCTTACACCTTGATCCTTCGATTGCTAGCCTGGTAAATATTTTGCATAGGTTTATATTAAGTCTTGTGGATAAGTTAAAGAGCTCTAGGAGGAGTCAACAATAACGAGTAAATATCCCTTTCAGGGAGAATACGGTTGTTAGAATGCACTAGAAACAGACAAGTATATAAATATTAGTCCTCTAAAAGGCAGGTATTAAAAGATAGGCCGTACGTAGAGAACCCCACTATTATATAGTCGCACAATGATACTTTTGCGACGTAACTAAGATGGTGATCGGAGTGGAGCGTTTCAAGCTCTTTCTTCTATCTTCTCTTATAATTTATTGTTGAGTTTGTTATTTTTTAACTATTTTATATTCCCCAAAAATTTGTACCACAAAATTATCAAACCGAAACATTAGCGAAGTACATAATATGGAGTTTTATAGGAAATTACCCCTCTCCCCCATAAAGCAATTATTACTTATAACTTATAACTTTTTTTTGCGGATAAAATGCGATAATGGCTTATAATCGGACTAAACAAAATATAAAGAGACGATAACTTATACATCTTTTTAATTACACAAGCCTTAGAATTGATTTGGTGAAGAATGTCATTGCGAACGAAGTGAAGCAATCTTTATAATTAGTTATGTATATTAAAAGTTATTATGTTTATTTAATGACTAATAAAACAAATAATGTCATTTATACTGGTGTTACAAACAATTTAATTAGAAGAGTTAACGAACATAAACATAATAGAACCTCTAGTTTTACTTGGAAATATAATGTCAGAAAGTTAGTTTATTTTGAAGTATTTAACAACATAGCGTTAGCAATTAAGAGAGAAAAACAGATAAAAGCTGGCTCTAGAATGCGGAAGGTTAACCTAATAAAAGGTGTGAATCCACACTTCGAAGATTTATATACAAAGATAAGATGAAATATCTATGAGATTGCTTCGCAAGCTCGCAATGACATCTGTCGCACAATGTTGACACTTCACTCCGCTCGGTGTAAACTGATATACATCTTGACTTTTACAAATAGTATATCATCTTGAGCGAGAGAAGCGAGTCGAAAGATCTCTCTTCCTCGAGTAATTAAAATCCTTTTTCTAATCATGCCCAATCTGCCTGAAAATTCTTCAGAGCTTGCTCATAAGATTAATGATTTTCTTGAATATCTTGAAGTCGAGAAAGGCTCCTCTCCCCTAACCATAAGAAATTACAAACATTATTTAAATCGATTTATCGATTGGTTAACAAAAGAAGGAATCAGGCTTAACTTAAATGATATTAATCCCGAGGTTGTCAGGCAATATAGGGTCTATCTCTCAAGACTTACAGACGGTAAAGAAGGAACTTTATCAAGAAAAACTCAGGGTTATCACGTTATAGCGCTTCGTTCCCTCTTACGCTGGCTTATAAAAAACGACTTTAAAGTCATGTCGCCTGATAAAATTGATCTCCCCAAAATACCCGAGCGTACTGTAAAATTTTTGGCAGGAGATCAGGTGGATAGGCTTCTTAACTCCCCTTCCCAATCAACGATTCAGGGAAAACGTGATAAAGCTATTTTAGAAGTATTATTTTCGACAGGGCTTCGCGTGTCGGAACTTACCAAACTTGATCGCGACAAAGTTGATTTTGAGAGACGTGAATTCGGAATCATCGGAAAAGGGGGAAAAGCAAGAGTCGTATTTTTATCAAGTAGAGCCTGCGATTGGCTTGATAAGTATCTCAAGTTCCGCGATGATAGGTTTAAGCCTCTTTTTATTCATCACAAGGGTAAGCCGGCGCCTACGACTTCTGACGAAAAAATGCGCCTTACTCCCCGTTCGGTTCAGAGAATGATAAAAAAGTACGGCGAGAAAATGAAACTGCCGGTTGACGTCACTCCCCACGTTCTTAGGCATTCATTCGCAACGGACCTTTTGATGGCAGGGGCAGACTTAAGAAGCGTTCAGGAAATGCTCGGTCACAAAAATGTTTCCACCACTCAAATTTATACGCACGTTACTCATAAACACTTGAAAGAAGTACATGAATCTTTTCATGGAAGGGGCAGATAGAATAAAATTAAACAACTTGGCTATGGTAAAATTGTTTCGATGAAAACGATAATATTGCCTGGATATTCACTACATAACAAAGAGTGGGCGGAGGAAGTAGCCGAAGATCTAACAGCCAAAGGACTACAGACAACAGTTCATTACTGGAGACACTGGAGAGATGAAAGTTTAAGTCTAAGTCTAAGATTTGAGTTGGAAAAAATTACTGAAGAAATCGGAAAGGAAAAGATAAACCCCCACAACCAAAAAGTTGGTGTGGGGGTAAATATAATTGCGAAGTCGGTTGGGGTTTATGTTGCACTTAATCTAATTCCTAATATCGCTTCGCAAATTAACAAAGTTTTTTTTTGCGGAATTGCCAGCGTTGGAGGTGAAGACAGAAAAGGGTTGGTAAAGACTGTTCTTTCCAAAATTCCAATAGAAAATATACTTTGTATCCAAAATGAAAGTGATAAATTTGTGACTTTTGATGAAGCCGAGAAGTTTTATCACTCTGTAGACCCTAAAATAAAAGTCGTTTCTAAGCCTCGGTCTGATCATAATTATCCTTATCCTGAGGATTTCCGGAAATTTCTTTTATCATGAGAGAGTATTGTCGCAAATACGGTTGTTTACAAGAAGGGCTCAAAATTGATCTTGATAACTTTGAAGGTGGTCTAGAGATGCTAAGTGGGAATTTAGAGCCAAACGTGCAGGATATTATCAGATGGATGGTGAAAATTTCAGGAAAAGATTTTGATGAGGTTAAACTAAGAATCGATTTAAACCGAGGTGCTTGCGGGGATTGTCCTTTTAATCGTTAAGTTCCTGTGGGTTCTCCAAATCTTCCTCCCCATTTTTGTTTAATGGCGCCACAGCCGCAACTCCGTCTCCTCGTCTGGCAAACCTCATTAGAATTACTCCCTGTGTTGCGCGTCCCATTTGGGGAATGTTTTTAAGAGGAAGTTTTATTACTTGGCCGGTTTTTGAGGTAATTACTATTTGATCTGTTTCATTGGTAACCATTGTAGCTGTTGTTAGTGTTCCCGTTTTTGCATTTACTATCCCAGCTTTAACACCCTTGCCCGCTCGCTTTTGAACGGGAAAAAGATGCACGGGAACTCTTTTCCCAAGTCCATTTTCGGAAACGATTAATATATTTTTGAAAAACTTTCTGCGTTTATCCTTGGGCATGGTTTCCTTACCCGGAAAAATTTCCATTCCGATTAAACGGTCCCCCTCCGGGCCAGATGCCCCTCTGGGCCGGAGGCCTTCCAACTTAATCCCCCTCATACCGCTTGTTGCTCTGCCCATTGATCTTACGTTGGCCTCAGGAAAGCGTATCCCTTTGCCATTTTTGCTTACAAGAAGAACATGATCCGATCCCGTTGTTTGGACTACTTTTACTAGCGAATCTTTTGCGTCGAGCTTTATTGCGATAAGTCCGGAAGCTCTTAGATTTGCGAATTCTGAAGTTTTAGTCTTTTTAACTATTCCAAGGGAAGTTGCCATGAGAAGATGTGCACTTTTTGTGCTTAGTGGTAAAATCGACATTATTTTTTCTTCCTGACCAATTGCCAGTATGTTAACAATTGCCTGGCCTTTAGCCTGCCGTGACGTTTCCGGTATTTCCCAGGCTTTTGTACCGAATACTTTCCCCGTATTTGTAAAGAAAAGAATAGTATCGTGGGTTGTTGCTGAAATTAAATGTTCAATTTCATCCTCTTCTTTTGTTGTCATGCCGGTGACGCCTTTGCCGCCGCGTCTTTGAGTTCTATATGTTGCTCTCGGAACTCTTTTTATGTAACCAGTCTTTGTTATTGTGATTAATGTTTCTTCTTTAGCGATCAGGTCTTCTTCGGAGAATTCCCCGACCTTCTGTTTATAAATTTTTGTTAAGCGGGTGTCACCAAACTTTTCCTTTATTTCGGTTAATTCTTTTATAATGATCTCCAATACTTTATTGGGATCTTTTAAAATAGCGGTTAATCTGTCGATTAATTTTTTGATCTCTTCGTATTCTTTTTCAATTTTTTCTCTTTCCAAAGCTGCCAATCGTCTTAGTTGCATGTCCAAAATTGCGGTTGCCTGGATTTCGGACAGCTTGAACTTTTTAATCAAATTTTCTTTTGCGTCTTCTTGGGTTCTGCTTTTTCTGATTGTTGCAATAACTTCATCAAGATTATCGAGTGCAATTTTTAATCCTTCCAAAATGTGGGCGCGGCGCTTTGCTGCCGTCAGCTCAAAAATTGTTCGCCTAGTAACCACTCTTTGTCTGTGTTTTATGTATTCAACAACAATCTGTTTGAGATTTAAGGTATAAGGAGTTCCGTCAACGAGCGCTACAAAATTTGCGGGGAATGAATTTTGAAGCTGAGTGTGCTTGTATAAGTTATTAAGGATAGACTTGGGTCGCGCGTCGCGCTTGAGATCAATGACGACTCGCATTCCGTCTTTATCCGATTCATCTCTCAGGTCTGAAATGCCGACAACTTTTCTATCTTTTACTAAATCGGCTATTTTTTTAACGAGTATTGCTTTATTGACCTGATACGGGATTTCGGAGATGATAATTTGTTGTCTGACTTTTCCTCCACCTGCACGTTCCGGCGAATCTATAATTTCCGCTATGCCTCTGACTACAATTCTACCCCGACCCGTTGCGTATACTTCTTTAAGAGAGTTTGCATCATAAATCGCACTGCCGGTAGGAAAATCTGGACCTGGAATAATTTCGGTTAATTCGTCAATTGTAATATCGCTTTCAAACCCCAAATCACCCGGCTTTATTTCACCATTGACTTGCCTATTTTCCTCACCCGAAGCCATTAAGCTGATACGCTTGATCACAAAGTTTGTTTGTTCCTCCTGTTTTTTAGTCTCAAATACGACTTTCCCTTTTTTAATAGTTGCAATGACTGCCTCGACTACTTCGGAAAGATTGTGAGGTGGAATTTTGGTAGCCATTCCTACTGCTATTCCTTCGCTCCCCATGAGAAGTAGGTTTGGAAGGAGAGCGGGCAAAAATATTGGTTCTTTCAAAGTTGCATCAAAATTGTCCAAAAGATCAACGGTTTCTTTTTCTATGTCAGAAAGCATAAATTCCGATATTGCCGCAAGTTTGACCTCTGTATAACGCATGGCCGCAGGCGGGTCTCCGTCAACAGAACCGAAGTTTCCCTGGCCTTTTATCAAGGGGTATCTGAGAGAAAATGTCTGGGCCATTCTGACCAGGGCGTCATATACTGCCATGTCTCCGTGGGGATGATATTTTCCGAGGACTTCTCCCACAACTTTTGCGGACTTTGTGAATGAGGAGGTGTGGTTTAAGCCCATTTGGTGCATTGCGTAAAGAATTCTTCTGTGGACCGGTTTTAACCCGTCGCGTACATCAGGAAGAGCACGGGCGACGATTACGCTCATTGCGTAGTCGAGATAGCTTTTCTCCATCTCGGTAACTATTGGGGCTAATTGTACTTTTCCGATATCCATAACAAAAAAAGGCAGGCTCTGAGGCCTTATACTATTTTACCTATTTTGAAGCTGAGAGACAAGAGGAAAATCACTTTTAAATAACTAGGATATGCTTTCTGAGTATTATCTTTGATGAATATTATTAAATTTCTGAACTATGTCTAACGATTTTAAAAATAAGTTAACTTCAGGAGCATCAAGTCTAAATGTCCTTATTCCTCTGGGTATGCGTCCGTTCCATTTTGGGGTTTCTTCAATATATAACCACGGGTCAGTTATATAGCCTACGTTATGAAGGGAATAAACAAGGTATCCTACTTTATCGTGCAGAGTGCCTCTCTCAACATGTCTAAAAGTAAGAGAAACAACATCTGTTTCTGGAGCCCAAGCGGTTTGTCCAAGATTTCCCAGCCTGTAGTTTTCTGGTCTATGAAAGATTTGTAAGTCGATAGGGAGAGTGACCTTTTGGAATTTTTGTCTTAAATGACCCACTATTTTATTTTGTAAAGGGAAAGATTTGGGGCGTATATGAAATGTTGCAACTTCTCCGTATTTAAGTCGATGCCTCTTTTCCGCTTCTTCAAAAACTTCTCTTGCAGATCCCCATAGATTAGATAATTCTTGTTCAATTTTGGATTGTTGAGATTCGTCTTTGAGTTCAGTCATAAGCAACATTTTAACATATCAACCTATAATTTTTCAAAGTTACTTGAAAGTTAGTGAAGACTTTTCGTATTACTAAATAATTTCTGCTGATACGATTTGGTGGCAATTTTTTTTAAGGCTTTCTTTTCGATCTGGCGGATTCTGGCTTCGGTTACGCCTAACTTTAAACCTATCTTTTCAAGAGTAAGTGATCTTAACCGTCGAATCAAAACATCCTTTTCTTTGGAAGTTAATTGAGGAAGTTTGTGAATATGGGCAGCAAAGAAACGCCTTGTTCTATTTGCCCGCATAAAATTATTCTTCAGGCATGATTATCCAACATAAGATATAAGGAATAAGACCTGGAAATCCTCCCGGAATAAGAAGGAAAATCAAGATTACTCTTATGGCAACAGGATCGATATTCAGATAATTTGCAATTCCGGCACAAACTCCCGCCAATTTCCTTCCCTTTTTAGGTCTGACCAAACGCTTTATTTCTTTTCCTTTTTTCATAACTAAATTTTATCATTAATTATTAACTTTTGGAAGCTAAACTTACATGTTATTATCTATCCTTTAAATTTTTTCAAGTCTTCCAAGACCTCTTTGGAGTGAATATTTGGATTGACCTTTTCGTAAATTTTGGCAACCTTGCCTTGTGGATTTATTAAGAATGAAGTACGGATAGTACCAAAATATTCTTTACCTAAGAATTTCTTGAGTTTCCAGACGTCGTAGAGTTTTACAACCGTCTTTTCCCTATCCGAAAGTATAATAAAAGGAAGGTCGTGTTTCTGGACGAATTTTAGATGACTTGCAACCGAATCAGTACTTATACCAATAATTTCTACCCCAACCCTTTGAAGATCTTTAAAACTGTCTCTGAATGAACAGGCTTCCGTAGTGCATCCGGGGGTAAAGTCTTTGGGGTAAAAATAAATAAGAACCCATTTTCTTTTATACTCGGAGAATCTACGGACTTTTCCGTTTTGGTCCGGAAGTTCAAAATCAGGCGCATATGAACCTATTTTAAGTTTCATTTCACTTTCCGATATAAAATACTATCAAGGGAGCTATAAGAAGAGCAACGATTTGAACTATTTTCATCATTGGGTTTAAGGCAGGTCCTGAGGTGTCTTTCAATGGATCGCCAACAGTATCACCGACGACGGCTGCTTTATGGGTATCACTACCCTTTCCCCCGAGGTTACCGTCTTCGATATATTTTTTAGCGTTATCCCAGGCGCCGCCTGTATTGCACATATAAAAAGCAAGCGTTAAGCCGGATGCAACAACTCCGCCCAAAAATCCCCCCAGAGTTTGGGCACCCAAAAACCCAACCAGAATTGGCGCGGAAACGACTATTGCGGCTGGAACCACGAGTTCCTTTTGGGCTGCGGCAGTAACTATCGCAACCGCCCTTGAATAATTCGGAAGTGCTTTGCCTTCCATTATTCCTTTAATTTCCCTAAACTGCCGTCTTACTTCCTCAACTACCTGAAAAGCGGCACGCCCTACTGATCCGACGAGCCTCGAAGAAAATAAAAATGGTAGCGCTCCTCCTAAAAGAAGGCCAATAAAGACCTTGGGTTGGGCTATATCGATTGAAGTTAATCCTGTTGCTTCAAAATAGGTTGCGAAGAGGGACGATGCCGCTACAGCTGCCGAGCCTACAGCAAAGCCCTTTGTCAGGGCTTTGGTGGTATTTCCAACAGCGTCGAGTCCTGATGTTACTTCTTCTGCTTTTCCCTTAAGTCCTGCCATTTCTACAAACCCTTGGGCGTTATCGGAAATCGGCCCGAATGTATCAAGTGCCATGATGATACCCGTGGTTGCTAACATTCCCATTCCGGCAAGTGAGATTCCGTAAAAACCTAAGAAAAGATAACCTACAAAAATTGTTGCAGCGATAATAAGAACCGAAACAAAAGTAGATTCCATTCCATAAGCCATTCCGCTTATCAAATTAGTTCCTGCTCCGGTTTGAGAAGCTTTGGCAATTGCCACAACCGGTTTTTCCCCGGGACCGGTGTAATATTTGGTTACATACAGAAGTGCAAGCATTGAAAAGATTCCGGTTATTGCAGCGTAACCTGCACGGGGTTCTTTCAGAAGGTATATAGCCAAAAACATAAAGATTGCGACTGCGGATATGGCTGCAATAATAAATCCGCGAATGAGTGGTTTTATCGGATTTTCGGATTCACTTTTTGCTTTGACAAAGAAAGTTCCCAAGATTGAAGTTAATATTGCGCCAGATCTTGCCAAAAGCGGAAAAACGACTCCGGGTAAACCAAAGAGTTGCCCGCCAAGGATCATTGCGGCAACAATTGTCAAAGCATAACTTTCAAAAACGTCGGCTGCCATTCCGGCACAGTCTCCTACGTTATCTCCAACATTATCGGCAATTGTGGCCGGGTTTCTGGGGTCATCCTCGGGAATTCCTTTTTCGACTTTTCCGACTAAATCCGCTCCAACGTCGGCAGCTTTTGTAAATATTCCCCCACCGACCCTCATAAAAAGTGCCAAAAGCGCCGCCCCGAATCCGTATCCAACCAAAACTTCGGTTGCGTGCTTTGTAACTGCCTCAGGACCTAATCCGATATACGTAAAGTAAGACCATATGTAGATAATGGAAACCCCCAAAAGTCCCAAGCCCACCACCAACATTCCGTTTACGGTTCCTGCGCCAAAAGCTATTTTCAAGGCTAAACTCAAGCCCTTTTGTGCACCGTTTGCAGTTCGCACGTTTGCCCGAACCGCTATCCACATTCCAAAATAGCCGATTATTGCACTGAATATTGCACCAAGAAGAAAGGTTACTGCAATTCCGAATCCCAACGTCACCCAAATAAGAAGTGCGAGAGCAATCATCAGAGGAAATACAACCCTGAATTGTTTATTAAGGTAAGACATTGCGCCTTCCCGTACAGCCTTGGCAATCTGTTTTAACTTATCCGAGCCTTCGTCTTCTTTCAAAACTGCTTTTGTTAAATAAAGTCCATAAACAAGGGCAAAAAGAGAAGTAATTGGGGCAACAAAAAGAGCGATAAGTTGAATATCCATTGTTCAAATGTATTTTATTTTAAGTTTTGACGCTTTGCAAGGGTTTCAGCAAAGATTTAAATGTCCAATGTAGCCAATTTTGCCCGCCTTATTTCCGCACTCGGCTTTTAGGAATTATTCATTCACGCCTTGTGCCGAAATTTATCGGCGGACTGCAGTTGGCTGTTATTTTTAAATATCCAATGTAGCCAACTTTGCGTGCGTTTGGATAAATTTTTTTCGGGGTGCAACTTCTTCTCCCATCAATATCGTAAATATTCTGTCTCCCTCTTCTGCATCCTCAACCGTAACCTGTTTCAAAATTCTTACTTTAGGATCCATTGTCGTTTCCCAAAGTTGTTCCGGGTTCATTTCCCCAAGTCCTTTGTATCTTTGGATTGTAACTTTTCCGTTTGCTTTATCCTTGATAATTTGGGTCTTTTCATCCTCTTCGTATGCGTAGTAGGCCTCTTTTCCGACTTGAATTTTATAAAGTGGCGGGAGCGCAATATATAAATAGCCTCTTCTTATCACCTCGGGCATATGTCGGTAGAAGAAAGTTAAAAGGAGAGTTTTAATATGTTCGCCGTCGACGTCGGCGTCGGTCATTATGATGACTCTTTGATAACGAATCTTGTCGTAGTTTATAATGTCCCCCACTCCTGCACCAAGTGCTATGATGAGATTTTTCAATTCTTCAAATTCTATAATTTTGTCCAGATGAGCCCTTTCTGTATTAAGGATTTTTCCGCCCAAAGGTAATATCGCCTGAAAGTGCCTGTCTCTTCCCTGTTTTGCCGAGCCTCCTGCGGATTCTCCTTCTACAATGTAAAGCTCTGAGATTTCGGGATCCCGGGACTGGCAATCAGCCAATGTTCCTGGTAAGGATGATCCTTCTAATGCACCTTTTCTTAAGACTGCTTCCTTGGCAGCCCGCGCGGCAAGACGGGCTTTTGCCGCCAGAAAAATTTTCTCGACAACTCTCTTTGCGTCATTCGGATGTTCTTCAAAATAAGTATCCAACCCTTCTTTAACACCTGATTGGACGAAACCCTGAATCTCGGGATTATTTAGTTTTGCTTTTGTCTGGCTTTCAAACTGCAGGGCTTCTGAGGGCATCTTGATATAGACGACGGCTGTAAGACCTTCCTTCATGTCATCTCCGGTAAGACCATTATCTTGCACGGAGTTTTTGCCGTTTCCAACCTTTTTTGCGTAGTCGGAAATGGAACGAGTTAAGGCCATTCTGAATCCTGTTAGATGGGTTCCACCATCAACAGTATTGATGCCGTTTACAAATCCTTTGACGTTTTCGGAGTAGGAATCTGTGTATTGAAGTGCTACTTCGACGGATAAGTCTCCTTCACTTTTGATAACATAGATTACATCGGAAATAGTTTCCTTGTCTCTATTAGAATGGCCGACGAGCGCCTTTATGCCACCCTCAAAGTAGTAATGAGTTTCCTGGTCTGTCGTTTCGTCATAAAAATGGAACGCTAGTCCGGGTACAAGATAAGCACGATCTTTGAGGATATTTTTTACTTTTTCCGCGTCAAAAACAGTACTAGTCTTGAAAATTATTTCGTCTGGAATAAATGTAGTTATAGTTCCCGTTTTATCTTCGCCAAGTTTTATGTTCCACTTCCCGGGAAGCCAACCATCAAGCTCTTTTTGGGTGGCAGTAGAAACTTCTTTAAGAGGCTTACCTTGTTTATATTCCTGAAAATAAGCCTTGTTATTTCTGAGGACAATGACTCTGAAGTAGGAGGAGAGCGCGTTAACCATTGATGCTCCGACTCCATGAAGACCGCCGGAAACCTTGTATGCTCCCCCACCAAATTTACCGCCTGCATGAAGTTTTGTCATTGTGAGTTCAAGTGCCGAGACGCCCGATGCGTGCTTGTCAACCGGAATACCGCGTCCGTCGTCTCTAATCACAGCCGAACCATCTTTTCCCAAGATTACCCAAATATTTTTGGCAATACCGGCAAAGGACTCGTCAACAGAATTATCTACAATTTCCCGAAGACACTCGTGAAGCCCCCTTGAATCCGTTGAACCGACAAACATTCCCGGACGTTTCCTTACGGGTTCAAGTCCTTCCAAAACTTGAATTTCTTTAGCTGTGTATTCTTGAATCTTAGGCATGTGATTGAGTATGTGACTAATTATACCTTAATTTTGATATCGAGTAAATTCATTTTTGAGAAGTATTGATAACAAAATTTGTTAGTTGTAAACCCACATTTCCGTTTAAATTAAGACGATTTAGAGTATTCTGAGCAGTCGCTAGAAGACCGGCTTTAGATTTGAAATCTTCTTTTTCTTTGAGTAATTCTTGGTGCATAAAGATGATTTGGTCTTGAATAAAGTTAAGCGCATTTTCTCTTTTTCTAATACTATCTATATAGGCAATTTTTTCGCCGACTGACATATCTATAAAATTTTCTGGATTTTTATTCAAACCATTTACCTTTGACCTTTTACCTTTAACCCTAACTATCTGGCACCTGGAAATAATTGTTGGAAGAAGTTTATGTTCGGAAGTTGAGGTCAGTATAAACTTCACATTTTTCTGGGGTTCTTCCAGGGTTTTTAAGAATGCATTTAATGCCTCTTCCGTAGCCGTCTCAATATTTCTAATCAAGATAACTGTGGGTTTATCAAAAGACAGTTTTAAGAATTTAGTAAGTTCCCTGACTTCATTAATTTTGGTTATCGGAAACTCAAAAATATTTTCTCCGAGACTTTTAGCTAAGTTTGATATTTCCCTTTCTAGTTCTTGAGATTCATGTCCAATAACAAGGTAAGCATGCATGGCTAGCCATTATGTAGAAAAACGACTTGGAAAGTCAAGCAAGTAACAAATGCAAATCTATTCCACTCGTTACTCGCCGATCAGCTGCAGACTAATGTGGCGTGACCCTAGACTATTGATTGAATGCTAAACGTGCGGCATAATAGATTAAACTTGGTTTAGATCAAAGATGAAATATTTTTTTGATTTTTGATTTTTAAAATTTAATTTTAATATTATGGCTGCTCAACCAACTACAACTTCAATCGCAAACGGTGAATCTGCAAAGTCTCTCGCCGACGTTTTGGTGTCCTTGGGTCTAATGGACGCTTCAAAAGCTGAACAGGTAAAGTTTGCCGAAGTTCAGACAGGAAAACCTCAGGAGGCGATAATAAAAGACCAAGCTCTGGTTGACGAGACGGCTTTAACCCGCGCCAAAGCTTCTCTTTACAACATTCCTTATCTTGATTTATCCAGCGTTCCTGTTTCCCCGGAAGCTCTGTCCACTCTCCCCCAAGAGGTTGCCCTAAGGTTTAAAGCATTTCCTGTTTCAATGGATCCCCTAACCAAGGAGATGGTTGTTGCCATGGCAGATCCGATGGATCTTGCCGCAATTCAGTTTATTGAGCAAAAGACGGGATATTATGCGAAGCCTCACGCCGCCGATCCTTCAAAAATTGAAGCAATGATTGCCACCGGCTACACAACATCTCTTGCAAAAGAGGTATCGGAAGCTTTAAGAGAAGTTCCGGATAAAGATAAAATCATTACTCTTGATGCAAGTAAAACCGGTCTTATCCGCGAAGAAAAAGTTGCTCAGATTGTTACTCATATTTTGTCTTTTGCTGTTAAGGCAAGGGCATCAGACGTTCATATTGAACCCCAAGAAAAAGCAACACGGGTTCGCTATAGAATAGACGGAATACTTCAGGAAAAATTGACTACCCCAAGAGAGCTCCACGATGCACTCATTTCAAGAATAAAAATTCTTTCAGGAATGAAAATTGACGAAAAAAGAGTTCCACAGGACGGCAGATTCAATTTTAAAGCCGAAGATCAGGAAGTCGATTTGAGAGTTTCCACACTTCCGACAACTTGGGGAGAAAAAGTCGTAATGAGGCTTTTAAGGAAAACCGGAGGTATTCCGGATTTATCGGAACTTGGATTAAGAGGAAGGGCTTTGAAAAATTTGGAGGACTCAATCCTTCGACCCCACGGGATAATTCTTATTACGGGACCAACCGGCTCCGGGAAAACAACCACCCTTTATTCGGTAATCCAAAAAATAAACACTCCCAGAGTTAATATAGTCACTCTTGAAGATCCTATTGAATATAAAATTGCAGGAGTAAATCAAGTCCAGGTGAATCCTGTTGCAGGACTTACTTTTGCGTCGGGTTTAAGGTCGTTTTTGAGACAAGACCCAAATATAATCTTGGTTGGTGAAATTCGTGATCAAGAAACTGCTGATTTGGCGGTCCAGGCGGCATTAACCGGCCATTTGGTTTTTTCAACACTTCATACGAATGATGCCTCAGGGGCACTTCCTCGGCTTTTAGACATGGGAGCAGAGCCGTATCTTCTTGCTTCTTCGATGACAGCAATTGTCGGGCAAAGGGTCGTAAGAAAGATTCACGAGGGCTGCAAGACAAGCTACGTCGCCCAACCCAAAGTTGTTGAAGAAATGAAGGGAGTTTTAGGCAACCTTTGGCCAAAAGGGAAAGATAATAGTATTTATAAAGGCAAAGGAGACGTTGATTGTGGCAATAGCGGCTATTTTGGAAGGGTTGCTGTTTTTGAGGTCTTGCCAGTAACCGAAAAAATTAGTAGGCTTATATTAGAGAGGGCTTCGTCAGCCGAGATAGAGACCGAAGCACGAAATGAGGGAATGATTACAATGAAGCAGGACGGCTATTTGAAAGTTCTTGAAGGAATAACAACAGCTGAAGAAGTACTAAGAGTCGCTCAAGAGTGAGACAGCGCAAAGGACAAACAACAAAGAACAAAATATATTTCTAGTCTTTGCCCTTTGTCCTCTGTGCTTTGTACTAATTATCATGGAGATTAAACAACTACTACAGTTATCGGTTGACCGCTTGGCGAGCGATCTGCACATTATTGTTGGCATCCCGCCGCACTTACGGGTGGAGGGTGAGCTGTTCCCTATTCCGGACGAAGCTCCTGTTACACCCGAACTCGTAAATAAATTCATCAAAGAGATATTGATTCCAGAGCAGCTTGAGCGTCTGACCGTAAATAAAGAAATTGATTTCTCTCTCCCCTTTAACCAAAATGCTCGTTTTAGGGTAAATGCTTATACACAAAAGAATTCGTACGCTATTGCTTTCAGAAGAATTCCTTTGGAAATTCCGGAGATTGATAAGCTGGGCCTTCCTAAAATCTTGCATTCTTTTACGGGATTAAGGCAAGGGTTTATTTTGGTAACAGGCCCGACAGGTCATGGGAAATCAACTACCTTGGCGGCAATGCTCAATGAGATCAATTCAAATAGAGCTTGCCATATAGTAACGATTGAAGACCCGATTGAATTTATTTTTAAACCTAAGCGATCAATTATCTCACAGCGCGAAATGGGTTTTGACACTCATTCCTGGCAGATCGCGCTACGCTCGGTTCTAAGAGAGGACCCGGACGTGGTACTCGTTGGTGAGATGCGAGATTACGAAACGATTGCATCAGCCCTAACCGTTGCCGAAACAGGCCACCTTGTTTTTGCAACGCTTCATACAAATTCCGCAGCACAAACAATTGATAGAATTGTTGATGTATTTCCGGAAGAACAGCAGGAACAGGTCAGACTTCAGCTCTCGAATGTGGTCGAGGCCGTATTTTCGATGCGGCTTGTTCCGTCCGTTACCGGTAAACGTGTAGTAGGATACGAGGTGATGTTGGGAACAAGCGCGATAAAGACGTCCATTAGAGAGGGTAAAACTCACCAAATTGATAACATTTTGCAAACTTCTACCGAGGTTGGCATGAATACGCTGGAAATGTCTTTAGCAGAACTTGTGGGTAACGGCAAACTTGATATGGAAACGGCTCAGTCATTTTCTCTTCGACCAGAAGAATTATTACGTCTTATCAGATCCTCGAAATAAGTAAAAGGTGAATGCCCTTTTACCTTTTACCTAACAATGAAACGATTTAGATATAAAGCGAAAAACAGCGAAGGAAGACTTGTAACAGGCGAAGTGGAAGCGTCAAATCCCGAACACGCAGCAAAGCTAGTCAGGAAACAAGAACTTGTCGTTATTTCCATAACAGCCAAGCCAGGCGTTTCTCTAAACTTCATTAAACTTTTTAGTGAAAGAATTACTGGAGGAGATATAACCAATTTTACAAGACAGCTTGCGACAATGATAAATGCAGGCCTTCCCTTGACAGAAGCCTTGTCAATACTTCGAACTCAGTCCAAAAGCTCAGTTCAAAGAGTTGTGTCTCAAATCTTGGCTGATGTTGAAGAGGGACAGAGTCTTTCTTCTTCAATGGCCAGACATCATACTGTTTTCTCTAAAACCTATATTGCGCTTGTCAAAAGCGGTGAAATCGGGGGAGTAATGGATGAAGTTTTGGTCAAGCTTGCGGATGATCTTGAAAAAGAGCAGGAATTTCGGGGCAAGGTGAAAAGCGCCATGATTTACCCCGTTATAATCGTTGTCGGAATGATTGCGGTTGCACTTATAATGGTCATTTTTGTAATTCCCCGTTTAACCTCGATATACGATCAGTTCGGTGCTGATCTTCCTTTCTCCACAAAAATTCTGGTTGGCTTTTCGGATATTATGATCAAGTTTTGGCCTCTGGTTCTGGTGCTTGTGGGAGCAGCCTTCTATGGACTGAAAGTCTATAAGGCGACTGAGGCAGGAGGCAAAAAAATAGACGAGATTATCTTCAAAATTCCTTTGATCGGAGAATTACAAAGACAAATTGTATTGGCGGAACTGACAAGAACTCTTTCCCTGATGATCGGGAGCGGTGTATCAATCATGGAGTCTTTGACTATTTCTGCTCAAGTTGCCAGGAATCAAATAGTCGCTGAGGCACTCGAGGACGTCACAAAATTGGTCGAGAAGGGTTTTCCTCTGGCTTTTGCTTTTTCAAAACACGTGGAAGCTTTCCCTTTTATTTTGTCGCAGATGATTGCCGTCGGAGAAGAAACAGGGAAAATGGATGAAGTTCTGGCAAAGGTCAGCCACGTCTTTGAAGTTGAGAGCGAGCAAAAATTAAAAGCCGTAACTGCAGCAATTGAACCGGCGATTTTGATAGTTTTGGGAATAGGGGTTGCTTTTATGGTCATTTCCATAATTATGCCGATTTATAATTTAACCACGCAAATATAAATAGTGAAAAGAACAAAGTACAAAGGTAAAGTTAAGCTCACAAGGTGAGGGACTTGACAGCCGTATTCAGATGTTAAATACTGGATATGTAAGATAAATTTCTAATTTTTAAATCCTAATTTCTAAATAATTTCAAATTATCAAATTTCAAATATCAAAATGTTTAGAATTTAGATATTAGAATTTGGGATTTCACCGAGTCAGACTCGGGTGAAGGGGGGTGAATATAAAATTTATGACTGCCCTAAAAAGAGGTTTTACATTAATTGAACTTTTGATCGTAATGGCAATTCTAGGAGTTTTGGCGGTGGTTGTACTTGTTGCAATTAATCCGGCGGAACAATTAAGAAGAGCTAGAGATTCAGGTAGAATTTCCGGAACTCAACAAATTGGAAGAGCTATATCAGCTTATTTCACAGCTAATGGGTGTATACCGGGAGTGGTGGGTGCCGCAACGTGTCCTGCAACTACGGCTTGGGATGACGATTTGACATTATCAGAGGAACTTCAAACAATACCGGCACTAATAGATCCAGCAGGAGCTTGTACACCTGGTAGTGATGTAAATGGTTGGTGTTATGGTAACGATGGAACTGAGAATTTCGTAGTCTATGCAGAGTTAGAATCAGAGCAAAGAATAAGATCTTGCGGTGCGGCTGCTACGACGGCATTTTCGGTTTTTTCATCTGTTGATGCCCGTGGAGGAGTATCTGCAACCGAGCCAACGGCTGGTACTGCGGTTACATTCTGTGGTCCGTAAGTTCATTAACCCAGGGGGTAAGTTTAGAAAAATGTGTTCAACCCGTCGGGCTTTCGGCCGTGAGCTCAAGCCGAACGGTTGATAAGATTCTCTAAAGTTAGTTTATTAACCAATTGGTTAAGAGAAGGTGCCAGAAGTATAACAGTGCAAGTTATCTGGCACCTTTGTTGTTTAAGTTTCCTTAACCTGTCTTTCAATTAGCTTAAACTTTCGGGACGCAGACATTGATTGAACCGTTGTTTCTTCTATATACTTTAACTAATGTTATTGTTCATCTGGTATTTGTTAATTTTTGTTTTTGGTTTAGCTGCCGGTTCTTTTTTGACGGCATATACTTGGCGCTGGCCAAGAGGCATAAGCATTGCGAAAGGCCGCTCAATATGTGATAACTGTAAAAAGAAAATTGCCTGGTATGATAATATTCCTCTTTTTTCTTATATAGCCCTTGGTGGCAGGTGTAGGAATTGTGGCAAGAAAATATCTCTTCGTTATCCTCTGATTGAGCTATCGACCGGGGTTTTGTTTGTTCTAACAATCACTTTATTGGGGGGATTTGGGAGATTGGGGGAATTAGGGTTTTTGCTTACTGCTTACTACTTACTACTTGCAGCAGTTTTGATTGCCATTTTTATTATCGATCTTGAAAACCAGCTTATTCCTGACGGATTGGTTTTTCTTATTTTCACTCTTAACGTTTCCCTTCTAGTTCTCTCCTCCGACAAAAATTTTTATCAAATTATGTTTACGGGTTTTTTGTCAGCATTTTTCTTTTTATTTCTGAATTTAGTTACTCGGGGTCGCGGCATGGGCTTGGGAGACGCAAAACTTGTTCTTGCCCTCTCCCCCATCCTGGGTTATCCGCAGACAATTGTATGGATTTTTTTGAGTTTTATAATTGGAGCCGTTGTGGGGTTATTATTGATAGCCGTAGGAAAAGCGTCGTTTGGTAAGCACATTGCCTTCGGGCCGTTTTTGGTTATAGCCTTTTTCATAACATTGTTTTGGGGTGATCTGTTGGTAAATACCTTTTTACCATATTTGGGGTAAGAGTTATTATTCGCATCGTTATTATGAAGCCTTTTACAAAGTCCGAAGCCATTATTGTGAGCCTAATTTTTTTAATAGTTTTTAGTGTAACTTCCTTAGGTCTAAAGACTTCCCTAAGGCGTGCAAGGGATGCCGGAAGAGTGTCTGATCTGGGGACACTAACTGATGCATTACTTACGTTTTACGAAGATTACGGCTTTTTCCCGCCGAGCGAAGAGGGAAAAATTAAAATGTGTAAGGGTAAAAATTTCGATTCTGTGCTGGCTCAAATGAAAGAAGATAAAGAATTTGACTTTGGTAAGTTGGAAAGCGCATTGAGAATTTGTGAATGGGGAAGCGATTCTTTGTCCGACATACTTGACGATACCGGACTCGTCTATCTAGAGCGCATTCCGATAGACCCCAGAGACGGTCAGGGAATGAAATTCCTTTACCTATCCAACACAAGACACTTCCAGGTTTACGCTTATCTAGAAGGAGAAGATGAAGAGGCTGGTTATAATGAAAAAATAGTTGCCAGAAACCTTTTCTGTGGAATAGAAATTTGCAGTTTTGGCAAAAGCTCGGGAGAGACTCCTTTGGATAAATCGATTGAAGATTACGAAGAGGAATTGGACAGGTTGCGTACTGGAAAGTAGGTGTCAATTAGTGCTATAAATAGTAATCTGCCCATGATAGAAAAGAACAAAGAGCAAAGAACAAAGAACAAAGTTAAGTCTAAATTGACTTCATTCCTAACTACTAACTACCAACTACTAACTACTAGCTCAGGGTTTACCCTCATCGAGCTTCTGATAGTCATGGCTGTTCTGGGTGTTCTGGCGAGTGTCGTAATAGTGCAAATTGGGCCAGCCAGTCAGCAAAGAGCAAGAGATACCATAAGAAGAAATGACATTAAGCAATATCAAACTGCTTTAGAAATTTATGCAAATAAAAGTGATGGAGATTATCCTGCAGTGGGTGCGATGCCATGTACAGATTTAGGCCTATCAGGAAGTTTATGTAAAGAGGATCCTCAGGGAGGCAGTTATCCTTATTTTAGTGATGGTTCAGTTTATGTAATTGGTGCCACACTGGAATATAGACCTGGGGGTACACAAATGTATTTTGTAGCCTGTTCAAATGGTTTATCTGACGATTCGACAGCAGCAGCAACAGATACAACTTGTCCATTATGATAAGCAAAGAGATTGGAAATTGGAAATTGGAAATTGGAAATTTACGCCAAGGGCGGGCTGGTTTTACTATTATCGAACTGCTTATTGTCATGGTGATAATAGCGATATTGGCAGGATTGTCAATTTTTGCCATGGGTGGCGCCAGAGAATCAGCCCGTGATGCAAGAAGGAAGGCGGATTTGGAACAAATTCGTTCAGGACTGGAACTTTATAAAGCCGATTGCAATGTTTATCCGGCCTCGCTTGGGACGTCTCTTACTGGCGATGGTAGTACCCCAAGTTGTTTAGCGGCTAATACTTATATTCAAGATGTTCCTACAGATCCCACTTCCGACGCAGCTTATGCATATAACCAGCTTACAACTGTAACATACACGTTATGTTCACACCTTGAAGATCCTCCAAGTTCTCCCGACATAACAAATTGTAATGCTTGTGATCCGACACCTTGTGCGTATAAAGTGATTAATCCTTAATTTTTTATGTATGGCTCAAAATTTATCAAAACGAACAATCGATCTTCAGAACTTTTACGGTTATACCCTGATTGAACTTCTTATTGTAATGATGACAATGGTTCTTCTTTTTGGGCTTGGTTTTGCAAACTACAGAGGTTTTCAAAGAAGACAATCGCTCGAGGGTGTGGTAAGGATGGTCAAAGCCGATTTGAGGCTTGCCCAGGCAAACGCATTATCCGGGAAAAAACCTTCATCCGGGAATTGCAGCGCTGTAGCCTCGAATATACTTTACTATTCTTTCGCTTATGTTGATTCTGACACTTATGCTTACGGTGCTGTATGTCCGACAGAGTCTAACATAAAACAGGTTGATATAACGGGCGCGACAATGTCTGCCTTTAGCGAAATTCGATTTAACGTTCTTGGTAGGGGCACAAATATTACAGGACAAACTGTAATTACTATTACCTCAGGAGCCGGATCAAAAGATATTACCGTTCGTTCAGGTGGCACGATAGAGTGAAATATATATGAAGACAATCCTTATTTTAGGCCAATCTTTGTACGAAGTTGTGTTTGCGATAGGAATTGCTGCAATAATTATTACTGGAGTTCTTGTTGTTTCAACAACATCTGTTAGAAATTCGACTTATTCCAAAAATAATTCTCAAGCTACTAAGTACGCACAAGAGGAAATGGAGTGGCTGAGGGGCCAAAGAGATGCTGGTTGGGACAGTTTTGTTACGAATATAGATACGGGGGGATGTACGGCGGGAAATTTTAGTTGGGGGGGGTTGGGTGGAAATTGTACAGTCGGAGATATATACACAAGAACTGCAAACTTTACTTGTAGGGATTCGGCAGGTGGTGTTGTAATGTGCGATTCCACTGCCAGCATGGTTGATGCTTCGGTTAGTATATCTTGGACTGATGCGCAGGGAGATCACATAGTAACAAGTGTGTCAAAGTTTACAGATTGGAATAAATAGGATGACAATATCAAAAATCAAAAATCAAATATCAAATAGAAAAATTGGAAATCCCTCGCTAAGCGAGGCTGGTTTTTCTTTGATCGAGATGCTGGTTGTAGTTGCGGTATTTTCAATTTTGGCCATTGTTGCAACGCAGTCACTTTCTTCATCTTTAAGAGGTTCTAAAAAAAGCGAATCGCAGGTTATTGTTCGGGAAAACGTTGATTTTGCACTAAGTACAATGGAGAGGCTTTTAAGGAACGCAAAGTCTATTACTTCTTGCAGTCCTACTAGTACGTTGATTTATATTGATGAATATGAGAAGCCGGGTGTCACGAGTTTTCAGTGTATTACGTCAGGAACAGATACTTATATAGCGTCGGTTTCGGGTTCACCTGCGGTAAGTGTGCGTCTGACGTCTCCCGATGTTCGTATAACGAATTGTAGTATTTTTGTAGTATGCCAGAATTTGACTAAACCTCACTCAGTTGATATTTCGATTCAAGCCGAGAGATCGGGTGTCACAGGGGCTGAAGGATCACAAATAATCGAAAGCACAAAGATTTTACTCAGGAATTATGGTAATTGACCGTATTTGCAGAGATTGTTAAACTTAATGGATATGGAGAAACTGCCTTTAAATAGAGTAAAAGTTAGAAATAATCTTCAAAGAGGTCAGGCGTTACTGATAGTTCTTCTGACGATGGCTGTAATTTTAACAGTGGTTCTGTCGGTTGTTTCCCGATCTGTGACCGACATAACTGTTACAACTTATGAAGAAAATGCCTTACGTGCTTTCTCCGCTGCCGAAGCGGGAATTGAGGAAAAGTTATTAAATCCTTATCCTTTGGGAACTTTTTCAAATCCAACAGTTGGTTACTCTGGTGAAGTGACGAACCCAAGTGAGGGAGATACAGAGTTTAATCATCCAGGAGATCTTAATTCAGGAGAAGTTGCAACCTTTTGGCTAGTATCTCATGATTCCACAGGCTCTAGACTTACTTGTCCAGATGCGAATTCATGCGTGACTGGTACAGGAGTAATGAGAGTCTGCTGGGGAAGTGAACCTCAGGATCCGGACTGGACTAAAAATCCTGCTGTTGAAGTACTTCTTTTTTATGATGATGATGATCCTTCTCAATCTGTTGCAGCAACTAATAATTTTGCTAATGTAAAAGTAAAAAGATTTGCTTTTGATCGCTATGCGGCAAGTCGTGCAAATAACTTTGAACCAATTTCAAACGCTAGTTGCACAATAGATGGCAAGACTTATGCATTTAGATCTGACAATATTACCTATCCTGATGTTGATTGTGCAGACCGAGCCGGATGTAGACTGATGGTAAAAGTCAGAATGTACTACAATTCTGGACCCCAACCTTTAGGAATTACCATTACCGGAGGAACTCCCCTGCCCGCACAGGGACTTGTGATTTCATCAACCGGAACAGCAGGAGAATCTTCGAGAAGAGTAAATGTTTCTCAGGGCTATTCAGAAACCCCCACTTTTTTTGACTCCGCGGTTTTCAGTCTGAAAAGTTTAGAGAAATTATAAGCGATGCGAAATTGCGAATAGCATGCGAATTACGCGAATATTAAAAATTCATATTATTCGGATCGAGTTTAAGTTATGTCTGTAGGATTAGACATCGGCAGTAAAACGATAAAAATAGTTGAATTAGTAAGCGAAAAGGGTCGCTTTCGCTTACGTGCTTCAGGTGTTGTTTCCCATAAGGGGGCAAGACCTGAACAGTTCAAAGACGACAAGGAATTTGCTTTTTTAGGAGACGTTGTAAAAAAGCTTTATAAAGAAGCAAAAATCTCGTCGCGTGAGGTGGGTATAGCACTCCCTGAGGCACTTGTATTCACGAGGAGTGTAAAATTTCCAACTCTGACTGATGAGGAAATAGCATCAGCCGTCAGGTGGGAGGCTGAACAATATATTCCGATACCCGTTGAGGATGCTATAGTTCAGCATCAGATCATTGAAAGACGGGAAGATACGACGCCACCCCACGTTTCTGTTCTTTTGGTTGCTGCTCCAAAGGCTTTGGTAGAAAAGTACGCAAAAGTCGTTGATGCTGCGGGACTTTCCTTAGTCAGCGTTGAAACGGAACTCATAGCCTTGGTCCGTTCATTGGCGCTGGATGACGCGACAGTAATGATTGTGGATTTTGGCGCCGGGTCAACAGACATTGCCATTGCCAGAAACGGGCAACTTGCATTTTCCCGTTCGATTCCGACGGCGGGTGAAGCCTTCACAAGGGCAGTTTCCCAGACTTTGGGGATCGAAGTTTCCCAGGCCGAAGAGTACAAAAAGACTTACGGTTTATCACAGAGCCAACTTGAGGGTAAAGTTAAAAAAGCACTGGATCCTATTTTTAGACTGGTTTCTGACGAAATGAAAAAAGCAATCCATTTTTATCAGACCGAAGAAAAAGGCGAAGTACCAAAGTCTGTAATTCTCTCTGGTGGAAGTGCGGGTATGCCTGAGGTAGCAAGTGCACTTACAAAACTTCTGGGAATGGAGGTTGTCGTTGGTAATCCTTTTTCTAAAGTCGAGGTTGATCCTGAGGCAGTAAAATCTCTGGCCGGCTACGCGCCTTTTTATTCAATCGCCGTAGGATTGGCCATGAGGCAGACTTAATCTTTGACCCTTTTATTATATGGCGATAAATTTACTCAGCCAGGAATTAAAACCGAAACCCTACGTAGTAAACTTTGCCAAGATTTTAAAAAAACTTGCCATGGTTTCTCTTTTGGTCTTTCTGGTTGGAGTAATGCTACTTGTCGGCATAATTTTTATATTCTCTCAAAGAACAAAAGCTGCCATTTCCAGTCAGGAAGCATTAAAACGCGAGATAAAAGCGCTGCAAGAAACCGAGCAGAGAATAGTTTTGATTAAAGATAGAATAGACAAAATTGAATCTGTTTATAAAGAAGAAAATGCTACTGACGGGGTTGCTTCCATTAGAGAAATTTCTAGGGTAATTCCGGAAGGGACGTTAATCCAAGAATTTAGTCTTGAACCAGATAACACAGAGGTTAAAGTTCTTGCTGACAGTTTATCGAGCTTGGCAAAATTTGCCTCCGGAATTACTGGTCTAGGAAGTTTTGAAAAAATTGTTCTTAAGTCTTTGGAATTTGATCCTGAAAAAGGATATGTTGCTATATTTGGTTTTCATAGAACAAAAGTATGAAAGATTCATCAACCAGAGGACTCTATTTTAATTTAAAAATATTATTAGGCCCACTAGTAGTGATTCTTTTAATAGCAACTTTTGGCCTCTATTCTGTCAATACAGGCTACGGGCGAGTTAAAAAACAGATTGAAGAATATAAATCTGTAAAGATGGAGGAGACGCATCTTAAGGAAAAACTTGCTTCAATAAAGGCTATTAAATCAGATATCCTGGATCAGGCTGATTTTACGGTTGTTGCTCTTCCTCAAAAGAACCCAGCCACTTTTTTAATATCTCAGTTAAAATTATATGCTGAGGAAAATTCAATAACCATTAAAGAGATATCTCTCTCTGGTTCTCAACAGAATGATGTTCTAAATAGTATGATACTTACAGCCGATATAGAAGGAAGCGACATTATTTCACAATTAAGTTTGATGGAAAGTATTCTTAAGTTTGCCCCAATTTCATTAATAGTGGGGAGTCAGAGCACTCTTAGTCAAAATGAAGCCAACTATAAACAGGAACTTGAAATTTCTTTTTATTGGTCGCCTCTTCCTACAACTTTACCTTCAATTAGCGAGCCTATCAAAGGTTTGACTGGCGAGCAGAACGAAGTTTTAAGGCAAATTTCTTTACTGAAGCAACCCAGCTTGGTTAACTTAAACCCGCAGGTGCAAACTACAGAAAGAGAAACACCGTTTAACTAGACTTTTCTTCAATATTAACCGATATCGATTTACCTTCAAGCCTTCCTTTGACTCTTAAGAGAGTTTGGATCGATTTTATGGTTTGTCCACCCTTGCCGATTATCAGGCCACAGATAGCAGGGTCGGCTAAGATTTTGAATGTAATGTGAGAATCCTCTTGGATTTCATCGATATCAAAACTTCCTTTTTCCTTTTCTATGATGCCTTCCAAGATGTATGTTAATAAATCTTTCATTTCGAAAGGAGCTTATCCACGCCCAAAGTTTTCTTCGCACCTAACGCCAGCCATTTTTCTAATTTTTTCTTGTCGAGACGTTTCTCGATCTTAGAAGGATACCAAAAACCGATTACATCAAGTGCGGCACCTGATCTTTTTTTTCTTTCATCAACTGCAATAATCCTATAAAAAGGCCTTTTTTTAGAACCATGCCTTGCGAGTCTTATTTTAATCATGAGAGTACATATTTTACCTACTTTATCCTTATTTAGCAATATTTTTTAAAGCTTCTTTCGCTGCTTCTTGTGCGGCCTCACTTTTACTTCTCCCCTCTCCCTTAGCCAGAGCCTTTCCGTTAGAGGTAACTTTAATTGTGAACCACTTTTCGTGATCCGGTCCTACCTCTTCAACAACTTCATATTGAGGAGCCTTTTCCCCTTTGGCCTGAATATACTCTTGGAGTAAACTTTTGGGATCTTTCAGGGGTTTGGCCAATTTTTCTTCTATGCCGGACAGAAGATATTTTTCAATAAATTTTTCAGAAGTATTAACTCCTTTATCCAAAAAAAGTGCTCCAATTATTGCTTCAACCGTGTTTGCCAGTAGAGACGGGTTCTCCCGGCCTCCAGTCTCTTCCTCGCCCTTAGAAAGATAAAGTTTTGCTCCCAGGTTCAACGTTTTGGCAACTTCGGAAAGATTGATTGTGTTTACAAGATTTGCCCGTAATGCCGTAAGATAGCCTTCTTCTTTATCGGGAAATCTTTGATATAACTCTTTTGAAACTACAAATTCCAGGACAGCGTCACCCAGAAACTCAAGGCGTTCGTTTGACTCTCTAACGCGAGGATGTTCGTTTACCCAAGATTTGTGAGTAAGTGCGAGCTCATAAAGATTCTTATTTTCAAAATAGCTTTCCAGTTTTATGTCCATAATTAGTCGTTATTTACGGCGTCAATGAGTTCGCCTACTGTTTCGATTTCTGTAAGATCAATCGTGCTTGTGTCAATATTGTTTGTTTTAAGGGTTTCAAGAAAATCTGTTAAATCAGATGGTCTCATATGTAGGTCCTGAGTTAACGAATCGTCGTCGTCTATATCTTCGATTTCTACTCCCAAGTATTCAGCTAAGTGCTGTTTAATAGGGTTTATAATACCTTTTTGGTCAGTTGAATTCATCATATTTGTATTCTTTACTCTTTGGGTTTTTCAACCTCATTTAGTATTGTACCCAAAACACCATTGACAAAGGAAGGGGAATTTTCAGCCCCGAACTCTTTTGCCAATTCAACTGCTTCGTCGATCGCGACCTTTGGAGGCACATTTTTCTGCATTAGTTCATAAACAGCAAGCCTCAAGATTACAAGGTCGATTTTATTCAATTTGTCAATCGGCCATTGGGGAGCCGACTCCTCGATCTTTCGGTCAATTTCATTCGTCTTTTTCAAAATCTCCTTAACAAGTTCGGAGTAATCCCCTTGTTTTGTAAAAGTTTCGGCGAATAACACTTTCACCGCCTGGCGTCTAATTTGGTGTCTTGGATCTTTTATAGTTTTCATACTTATTCTCGCCAAAGAAAAGGATACAAGAATTCTTTTTATTTTAGAAGAATCAATTTATTTGTAGAAGCCGCAATGTGGGCAAGCCTTATGCGGTCGTCTTAACTTTCCACAAGAGGGACACTTTGACAAATTCGGTAGAGTTCGTCTATTAGCCGGGCTATTTCGTCTCTTGCCACTTCTTGACCTTGTGTGTTTTTTCTTTGGTAGCGGCGCCATATGGGGTAATTGTATCCGAACAATTGCTGTTTTTGCAATAAGAGGAATAGTAGATGGGGAATGTTACTGTAAGCTATATCCCTAGCCAGATTTTAGAGTATAATTCAGCAAATCTTACCCATAGTTATGTCGTCTGAATTTGAGTCATTATTAGAACAACCAATATCGCCAGAGACTGAGACCCTTTTGCTCCCTGATCGTCCGATTGCAAAAAGACTTTGTTATAATTTAAAAAAACAGTTATCAGGAAACTCCGATTCTGGTATAAGCGTTGGTGAATACGACTTAACGATACTTGCTCTGTCAAAGTTACTAACTCCGTCGGCCTACAAGATTATCGAAAGGCCAATTTCCTTTAGCGAGTACCTAGAAAAAAGAAGGCAATCTTTTCGTTGGCTTATTGATCTCTGGAATAAATATTATGAAATAAGATGGGGAGGAGGAAATGTTCTTGAATCGAATGACCATGACTGTGATTTCAGACATGATCTTCTTTCTGCTATTTTGACATCAACAGGTATTCTCTCCCGAGAAGAAACGTTTAGATCTCGTGGTATAGATTGGGACGGGTTTCAGGAAGATCAAATTTCACCAGCCCTTAGAGAACTCAATAGAGTGAGATATTCAACGGTTGCCAAAGTTATTACATACGAAGGGGCTAAAGGATCTATAGAGAGACTATCTGAGAAAGGTCTTACAACAGCCATCTATATAGGCGTTTTTGATCTTGATCACGAGGGACATAAGGGTACTGCTGCCAGAGCGAAAAGAAATCTTGGGCCTCACTCAAAATTGTTTTGCGCAGTTGTGGATAAGAAGCTGTCAATTCTTCAAAAAGGTAAGGAACCAACAAGAGATTTAGATAGAAGAATGGCTAATATGTCTATGGTTAAAGGTATTGATAGAGTATTCCCAATTGTTTTACCAGACAGTGTGCAAAGTCTTGAAGATACTGGAGAATATTTTTTGAAAGTACATGAAGAACTTGCGCCACACGTTAGAATTGTAGGGAATCCGACTACGATAGACACTGGTTTATGGGAGGTCTATCAGAAAACCTGTAGACAAGCTAATGTGCTCCTCGTTTATAACGATGAGCTTAAACCAGTTTCGACAACAAGTGAGATAAACAGAATTAGAGGAATTTAATTTGTCATATGATATGTTGAAGGTTATTTTTCCCGATCAACGTATTTGACATCCGATATTGATTAGCTTGTAACATCGGGATTTTAATTGGGTGCGATATCGTGAGGTTCGATTTTTTTAATTAACTTGGGAAAGTTTTGGGGATTTTCGATTGCTTCTTTGGCCGCGTTTCGGGCTTTTTGGATTAATCTGGTATCACTCCAGTGAGCGATTCTTAATTCCGGAAAGCCGTGTTGTTTGGTGCCGAACATTTCTCCGGGACCTCTCAGTTTTAAATCCAGCTCAGCCAGTTCAAATCCAGATTTATTTTCTTTTAGGGCATTTAGTCTACTTTGTACATTCTGTGACTTACTTTCTGTAAATAAAAGACAGTAAGATTTCTTCTCTCCCCTACCAATTCTCCCTCGGAGTTGGTGAAGTTGTGCAAGTCCGAATCTTTCAGCCGCCTCAATTATCATGATTGTAGCGTTAGCTACGTCAATTCCCACTTCAACAACAGGAGTTGAGACTAAAATATCCACCTTTCCCTTTTTAAAAGCGTCTAGAACCTCATTTTTGAGTTTTGCGGATTGCCTTCCGTGCAGAAGACCGACGTTAAAAGGTCTAAAAACCTTTTTCAACTTTTCGTACTCTACCGTTGCTGCTTTGATCTGCTTCATTGTTTCTATTTGCGACTCCTCAATTAAAGGGCAAATGATAAACGCTTGAATTTTCTTACTTTGAATTTGTTCTCGAATCCATCCATATGCGCCTTCTCTTTTCTCAGGTGGAACCAACCACGTAGTTATTGGTTTCCTGCCTTCTGGTAATTCATCGAGCGTTGATAAATCTAAGTCTCCGTAGACGGTTAGAGACACCGTCCTTGGGATCGGAGTTGCCGTCATTGTCAGAATGTGTGGAGAGCGCCTTCCTTTGCCCGTTTTTTTAACCAAGTGGGCTCTTTGCTCGACTCCGAACCTGTGTTGCTCGTCGATTACTACAAGTGCCACATTATCAAAATCTAATTTTTTATGGATCAAGGCGTGGGTACCTACAAAAATATCGCTTTTCCCCAAGTCAGCTTTTATTCCTTCTGACGTAACCAGGCTGACACGCACTTTATATAGATCAAATATATTCTTTAGTGTATTGAAGTGTTGTTGGGCTAAGATTTGAGTTGGTGCCATAAAGACAGATTGGAAACCGTTGATAAATGCGGCAAATGATCCTGCTGCCGCCACAATTGTTTTCCCGCTGCCAACATCACCTTCCAGAAGTCGGTTCATGGGATAATCTTTATTAATGTCAGTCAGAATTTCTTGGATAGAGCGCTCTTGTGAAACGGTTAAAGTGAACGAAAGACCTTTTTTGAACTCTTCCAGTATCTTTTTATCTACTTTTAAGGAATAAATCGATTTAATTTTTTGCCAGTCATTTTTTCTGTATAGACTTTTGAGTTGATAAAAAAGCAGCTCGTCAAAAGCAAGCCGTTCTCTTCCCCTTTCGGCCTCTTCTAATTCATTTGGATAGTGAACATATTTTAAGGATTCGCTGATAGTTGGAAAATTAGATTTGGTCAATATTTCATCAGGCAGGTATTCTTTAATTTCATTGATTAAAGTGTTAAATACTGCCGCGATTTTTCCCCTGATCCACTTTGAAGAAAGTCTGGCCGTTTCAGGATAAATCGGAACTAACCTCGCCGTATGAACGGTGTTTTGATTATTCTCTATATTTTCATATTCGGGCGACATTAGGCTCATTTTTCTATCAAACAGCTCCGCTTTTCCTGAGAATGAATATCGCTCGCCCTTTCTGATATTTTTTACGAGATACGGTTGGTTAAACCAGACGCTTTGCATAGAGCCAGTTACATCACTAATTTCTGCAAGCTGTATTTTTTTCCCAAACTTGGTGTAGATGTTTTTTATCGAGTCAACGTTTCCTTGAATGGTGACGGTCTCCCCTATCTGTACACTTTCAATTGTCGATACTATTCGATAGTCCAAGTAACGATGAGGAATGTGGTAAAGCAAATCTTCTAGTTTTTCAATTCCCAACTTTTCGAGACGCCTCGCATATGTTGGTCCCACGAGAGGCAACTTAGTAACAGGAGTAGATAGTTCCATAACTTTCAGGATAATGATATCACTTTTGCCTAACGGAAGGCGAAGGATAAAAGCGGCAGGAAAGTGGTTAACAAAAGCGCAAGCGTTGCGATTATTACCAGAACTTTGACTATCTTTTGGTGTTTTTTACTTGCAAACATATTATTTTTTAACTTTTACAAAAGTTTGTGTACCTACTTTTATTTCATCTCCACTATTAACTTTGAGTGTAGGGTCATAAACTGTAGCTCCTGAAATATCTACAGCACCCTGGGAAATGAGTCTTTTAGCTTCGCTTACGCTTCCTACTACCTGAGAAATGGTCTGAGCTAGATTTTCTTTTGCCGAAACTTCTGTTTTGAATTCAGGCTTTTGTTCTTGAAAAGTTTTTTCGAAAGCCTCTTGAGCTCTTTGTGCATCTTTTTCAGAATGCATTTCTTTTACAATCTGAAAAGCTAATTCTTTCTTTATAGCTAGCGGTTCTTTTTTAGACTTTGCGACTTTTTCTTTTACCTCCTCCATTGGAACGGAGGTAACCAATATGAAGTACTGTTCGATAAGATGGTCTCCAAGAGACATAATTTTGGCATACATTTCTTCTGGTTTATCTTCGATCCAAATTGCATTTCCCCAGCTCTTACTCATCTTTCTTCCGTCAGTACCTTCAAGAATCATTAGCGTCATAAAATAACTTTCCTTACCTCTCAGGTCTTTTTGCAGAGTTCTCCCTGCGTTCATATTGAAAGTTTGTTCAGTAGCCCCAATTTGCAGATCTGTGTCCAAGTAGTAATGATCATAACCCTGTATTGCTGGGTATAAAACCTCATGCAAACCCACTCTTTTTCCAGATTCTAACCTCTTCTTAATTAGTTCCCTGCCGATGAAATCTCCCAACGAAAAGTGTTGGCAGAGTTGAATTATTTCTTGAGGAGTGAGTTTATTGAGCCATTTGCTATTAAATTTTGTTTCGATTTTTGAAAAATCTAATATCTTACTTGCTTGTTTTTGATAAGTTTCTAAATCTTTTTTTATTTGTTTAGGAGCTATTGGTTTTCTTTCAGTTTCTTTGTCCGATGTATCTCCAATAAGGGTTGTGAAGTCACCAATGAGAAAGGTGACATTGTGTCCAAGTTCTGCAAGCGCTTGCAGTTTTCTGAAGGGAACAGTGTGGCCAAGGGTTAATTTTGGAGCAGTAACATCAAATCCGGCATAGACATTTAGTTTTTTCTCCGATCTCAGCATTTTTTCCAGGCCGTCTTTATTAGGAACAATGTTGGCAACTCCCCTTGTTAAGAACTCATCGATATTATTCATATATTTGAATTTTAAACCTTCAAAGGTTTGCGGTCAAAGGATAATTTGCTAAAATGGTTTATTATGTCACGCTGGAGAGAAGTAGCAAAAAGAAAAAGGCTTAAAAAAAGATGGTCTTATGTACCTGAGAGGGTAAAGAAGAGTCGGTCTTTGGTGAAATGGGCAAAGCTTTTATTCCTGGGTGTGATAGCTTTGTTTGTTGGATCTTTCGTAATACTACCTCTTTTTGCTTTTAATTTACCTTCCCCAGACAAAATAATACGACGGGAGGGATTTTCTACAAAAATATTGGATAGAAATGGTGAAGTTCTTTACGACATTTTTGCCGAACAAAAAAGAACACCTGTATCTTTATCGGATATTCCGGATGATCTAAAAGAAGCAACGGTTGCAATCGAAGACAAAAATTTCTATAAACATAAAGGATTTGACCCCTTCGGAATGCTCAGGGGAATTTCGCGAATATTTACACGAGGTTATGCTCAGGGAGGATCGACCTTAACTCAGCAGCTTGTCAAAAATGTTCTTTTGACGCCGGAAAGGTCAATTGTTAGAAAAATAAAAGAGTTCGTTTTAGCAATACAGATCGAAAGGAAATATTCCAAGGACGAAATCCTGCAGATGTATCTCAATGAAGCTCCATATGGCGGGACAGCCTGGGGCGTTGAAACGGCCGCAGAGACTTATTTTGATAAGGGAGTGAAAGATTTGAACCTGATTGAGTCAGCGATTCTGGCAGGGCTTCCCCAAAGACCCTCTTACTATTCTCCTTACTCAGGTTATCCCGATGCTTATATAGATCGGACCAAGCAAGTTCTTAGACGTATGCGCGAAGATGGTTACATTACCAAAGAGGAAGAAGAAAATGGGATTAAAGAGCTTTCTGATGTCGAAATTCAGGAAAGAGGTGCCAATTTCAAAGCTCCTCATTTTGTTCAGTATATCCAAAGAATTCTTGAAGAGCGATATGGCGAACGGGTCACCGAGCAGGGTGGTTTAAAAGTGACTACAACACTTGATTTAGAACTTCAGGAGGCCGCGCAGGATATCGTTAAAGAGGAAATTGATAAAGTAGTTAATCTTCATATTACCAACGGCGCAGCAGTCGTTCTTGATCCTCAAACAGGGGAAATTCTGGCGATGGTTGGATCCCGTGGGTTTGACGATCCCGAAATTGACGGACAGGTTAATGTCACCCTGTCACCGAGACAACCGGGGAGTGCTTTTAAACCTTTAACGTATGTAACTGCTTTTAAAAAAGGTTATTCCGCCTCAAAGCTAATTTTGGATGTTCCGACAGAATTTCCAGGTGGCATAGGCCAACCTATCTATAAACCTGTAAATTATGATGGAAAAAGCAGGGGTCCTGTGCAAGTTCGCTACGCTCTTGGGAACTCGATAAATCTTCCTGCCGTAAAAATGCTTGCTATGGTTGGAATTAAAGATACACTCTCAACAGCTTATGACCTGGGTATTTCTACTTTACCGCCAAATGAGGATACTTTGAGTCGTGTGGGTCTATCTTTAACTCTTGGTGGAGGGGAGGTGAAACTTCTTGAACTTACTAGCGCATACGCCGCGTTTATGAATCAGGGTTTCAGGATTGACCCCGTTGCGATCCTTAAAATAGAAGATTCTGCAGGGAAAGTGCTTGAGGATGTAAAGCCCGAAAAAGGAAGGCGCGTTTTGACTCCCGAGCAAGCCTATTTAATCGCAGACATTTTATCGGACAATGAAGCCAGAAAAGATGTGTTTGGCACTAACTCGCTTCTTAATATCCCCGGGCGTCAAATTGCGGTTAAAACCGGAACCACGAATGATAAGAGGGATAATTGGACGGTGGGCGGAAATTCTCAGAGGTTAGCCGGAGTTTGGGTGGGAAATAACGATAATAGTGAGATGCTTCAAGTTGCATCAGGCGTAACCGGAGCCTCCCCTATTTGGAGAAGAATTCTTCTCGAGAGTTTGAAAGATAAGCCTAATATAAGTTTCGAAGTTCCGGGCGGGATTGTGACGAAATCCATTGATTCGGTTTCTGGTTATTCTGCCCACGATGGTTTCCCTTCCCGAATTGAGAAATTTATAGTCGGAACAGAACCGGGAGACGATCCTGTTCACGTAAAATTAAAAGTGTGTAAAAGTGATGGACGCTTGGCGACTCCGTCGGATATTGCTTCGGGAAATTACGACGAAAAAGAATTTTTTGTATTTAAAGAAGAAGATCCGACCGGAGGAATAGACGGGGTTAATAAATGGCAGGAGGGAATATTAAGCTGGATTGGTACTCAGTCAGACCAAAAGTATAAACCTCCGACAGAATATTGTGGTTCAAGTAACCCCATCAACGTTGAATTCACAACGCCCCATGACCACGATTCTGATCTTCCCAATAATTTTGCTGTTGAAATTCGTGCAGACTCTACGAATGACATAGTCTTAGTTGAGTTGGAAGCCGATGGGGTAAGAGTAAGATCGTTCACGAGGCCACCTTTTAGAGAAGATGTGAGCCTGGCGGATGGAATTCATACACTGCGTGCAAAAGCAAAGGACTCCTCGGGTAAAGAGTCGGATAGGAGTATAACAATCGGTGTAAAGGTTCCCTGGGATTATTCCCCCTCCCTAATTCCGACGGAGACACCTACCCCAACTCCTTGACAGTATGCTATAATCCCTCAATCTGCCACTCTAAATATGAGTGAAGAAAGAAAGTACCCGGAAAGTATCGAATTTTCGAATTTGAGGAGCGAGCATCATTTAAGGACAAGAAGAGGAATGAGATCTGTTAATCTTAGATTTATTCCTGATGGAATGTTGGATGCAATGATAAGTGAGCAAGGAGAGATCGATACTTCTAAGCCTGTTAGAGTACTTCTCGATAAAGACAATAACTTTATAGGATTGGATGAAACAAGGAGAGATCAGGGTTCTTCTAGTTCTTGATTCTTACTCCCCTATGGTTTAATTCTTTAATAATTTTCTCCCTTATTTTTTCGACTTCATCATTTTCTAAAGTTTTATTTTTGTCCTGGTACCAGATTCTAAATGTATATGAATCTTTATAAATATCTTTTAGCTCAACCTCGGCAATTTTGTCATCGACCAATTTAATAGATAGAACTACCTCCCCTATTTTCGTCCTTTCGGGTATAACGAAAGTCAAATCCTCAATTTGAGGCGGATATTTTGGCCAAAGGTTTACAGACGGCTTTAAATTTTTACTAAGAAGTGAATCCAGGTCTATCTCAAGATAGTAGCAGTCTTCTATTTCTCCTCCCAGCGCGACTACTTGTCCACTAGAAGTTATGTTATACGAATTTGTGATATTTGTTATCGGTAAATCCGCTGTGGAAAATTTAAAATTCTTTAAATTCATTTTAGAAAATAGACTTTCGATATAACCCTTGAATTTAAAAAAATTTGCGTTACCTTTAGACCAGTAGATTATTCCTGCCTTTCTTAATTCGTGATATTTGTTTGTCTTTTTAAAATAAATTTTTCCAATCTCGAATAGGCGCACCTCAGTTCCTCTCTCATTAATAATTTTTTGGGTAAATTCTAATAAATTTGGTAGCATTGTCATTCTCATTTCTTCGATGTCGGGTGACGGCCTATTAACGACTTTTACCGGAGAGCCCGAGTTTATCAAACTTTTATTTAGCTCGCGCATATCCTCTTTGACAAATGGTAAACTTATGACTTCATCGAAACCAATAGAAGTTAGATTATCTTTTAAGTCCTTTTCTTGATTGATATAAGAAAGTGTTATATCTTTGGGAACCTCCAAAGAAAGAACTCTGGAAGGAATTTTATCGTAGCTGTCAATTCTTAAAACTTCTTCTATTAAATCCTCTTCAGATTTAACGTCGGTTCTATAATTAGGACAGGCTACTTCTAAGTCTTTTAAGTCCTCTTTAAGTATTTTGAAATCAAGTCGTTTTAAAATTTCGACAACCTTTTTTGGTTCGGTGATGCTTCCGGATAGAGAGTTCAGATAGTCAAAATTTAGACTGAGTTTCCATGGCTTGGTGACATTCGGATAGTAGTCTAAGACATTATTTTCAATTTTTCCCCATTTGTTTTCCTTAATAAGCTCCAAAAATCTGTATATTCCAAATTCAACCAAATTTGGATCGAGATTTTTTTCGTGTCTAATGCCTGCGTCGGTCAAAAGGTTGTGGCGGTGGACACTCCGGCGGATATTAGCCTGATTGTAGCTGGCACCTTCAAGAAGCACATTTTTTGTTTCGTTTGAAATTGAATGGACTTTGCCTCCGATTGCTCCCGCAATAGACAAAACTGAAGTTTGATTTGCCCAGACTAAATCATCTTCAGTCAAATTTATCGTTTCTTCCAGAAATGTGGTCATTTGCTCACCTTTTTTGGCCTGTCTGATAGTTAAATTTTTGCCAACCCTATCAAAATCAAAAGTATGCAGAGGTTGCCCGGTCTCGATCATTACGTAATTACTCAAATCGACAATGTTATTTATACTTGGGACCCCGTATTCTTCGAGTCTTTGTTTTAGCCATAAAGGTGAGGGAGTTAGTTTAATATCACTTATGGTTGCAATCATGACTCTTCGAAGATAATTAGTGTCAGCCTTGAGCTTAATATCATTTAATTTGGGAGCCTTTGAAGCTTTATTGAAGATTTTTGGATAATTAACGGGTGTTTTAAAAATAGCTGAAACTTCCCTGGCAATCCCAAGGATGGAATAACAGTCTGCCCTATTTCCCCGTAGTTCAAGATCTATGACAATATTGTTATTAACTTTATCCAACTTATCCAACATGTGGCCCGCCATAGTCAATTTGTCGGTAAGATCGGTTAACTTACCGGGAAGTTTGACGTACTCTTTAAGCCAATTAATCGGAATTCGCATATTAATATTTGATGTCGCCGTTATATAAACTTCTGATGTCAGAAATTTTAAATCTATCCATGACTATTCGATCCAGGCCCATTCCAAAGGCATATCCGCTTATCTTTTTTGGGTCGTAGCCGAAGCTTCTTAATATGTTTGGATGTATCATTCCGCTTCCCAGCATTTCTATCCAACCCCGACCTTTACATACAGAACACCCTTTTTTATTACAGAATAAACAGTCAAGGTCGAGCCCTGCCCCGGGTTCTACTTCCGGATAATATTTACATCGGAAGCGTATTTCGCGCTTTTCGCCAAAAAAGCTTCTGACGAAGGAATAAAGAGCGCCTTTCAGGTCGGCCATTGAAATACCTTTTTGAACGGCAAAACCTTGGAATTGATAAAACATTGCGTTATTTGTGGCATTAACGTTTTCGTATCTGTAGCATTTACCCGCAACGACGACCCGGAATGGAGGCTTTAGCGTTTCTAAGGCACGGGATTCAACTGAGGACGTGTGGGTGCGCAAAACCACATCCGGTTCTTCAATGTAGAGTGCGTCCTGGAGGCTCCTTGCCGGGTGATCTTTCGGTAAATTCAGTTTCTCGAAATTATAAACATCGGATTCTATTTCCGGTCCTTCTATTATTGAAAAACCCAAGTGCTTAAATATTTCGTACATCTCATTGATGACTTGAGTTGTTGGATGCAGTTTGCCGATTTTGTACTTTTTTCCCGGAATAGTGGGATCAAACCACTCTCGCTTGACGACTTTCAATTGGTTTTTTTTGGAGGTTATGGTTTCAAAGATGGCGTTTTTACTTTCGTTAATAAGTCTTCCGACCTCTTTCTTTTCAGAATCACTTAATCCCTTAATCTCTTTAATTAACTTTGTCAGCTTTCCGTTTCTGCCAAGATATGCAATACGAAGCCCTTCCAATTCATTAGAGTCTTTGGCCTCCATTATTTGAGCCAAGGCTTCGTTTTTTAGGTTCTGTATTTCTTCCCGCATAAATAAAAAAACTCTCCGGCGGAGAGTTTTCTAGTTCCTCACTGCTCCACCGTTCTATATTAGTCTAAAGCTAAATTCGGTGGAAGTGAAGATCATCATACTATTTAATTTCGGATACGATCTTTCCGAAAGTATCGGGATCGTTGACTGCGATGTCGGCAAGAATTTTTCTATCCAGTTCGATTTTTTCTTTTTTTAGCCCTGCTATGAATTTACTATAACTTATGCCGTGTTCACGAACTGCGGCATTTAATCTTATTATCCAAAGGCTTCTCAAATCTCTTTTTCTAAGTTTTCTGCCAACATAAGCATATTGGCCGGCATGCAGGAGCGCCTCTTTGGCGGTCTTTACACGACGGCTCCTGGCATTTTTAAAGCCTTTGGCTGCCTTTAAAATTCTACGATGTCTTCGCTGTGCGATTGATTTAACTCTAGTCATAATTAGTGTACTGTGATTGGTGAACGGTGAACTGTGAATTTGACGCAGTACACTGACCACCGAACACTGATCACTTCCCTAGTGCCTTCTTTATCTTTTTGGCCCAGGGATTTTTCGTTTCTACCACTCTTGATAATCTTCTTTTTCTACTGGCTGATTTCTTGACATTCAAATGCCTTCTAAATCCTTGCAAACGCAGAACCTTGCCTTTTTTGGTTATTCTAAAGCGTTTCGTAATTGATTTTCTTGTTTTTTGCTTAGGCATAAGCCCTCCTTTTAGTCGGGAAATCCTAAATTCAAATTTCTAAATTCGAAATAATACCAAAATTCTAATTCTTTAAACTCAAAACAATTTTTGATTTTGGTAATTTGGATTTGTTTAGAATTTTGTGCTTAGGATTTAGAATTTATGGTTGTTTCTTCCTTTTTAGGTGAACTCTTCTTAACGGGTGAAATGACCATTGCCAGGTGTCTTCCGAAAAATTTCGGATCCATGTCTATTGCAATTCTAGTTCCCAAATCATCCTTTATTCTTCTTAAAAGATCATATCCGAAATTTGTACTTCCCATCTGCTTACCCATAAAAACTACGACTAATCTAACTTTGTTGCTTTCGTCTAAAAACACTTTTACTTTCTCCAGCCTCGTTTGGTAATCGTGATTTGCAATAAAAGGTGAAAATCTTACCTCTTTAAGCTCGCTTGATTTTGCTTTTTTCTTAAGTTTTTGCAACCTCTTTTCTTCCTGATAACGAAATTTCCCCAATTCTACGATTTTTGTAACGGGAGGTTTGGCATTTGGGGCAATTTCTACTAAATCTAAACCTTCCTCATGAGCCTTTGAAAGAGCCTCATTAATTTTAAGAATCCCAAGCTGTTTACCATCCGCACCAATAACCCTAACCTCGGGTGCTCTTATTTGATTGTTTAATCGCCAGTTAAAAAGACCGGTTTTCAATTTTGTTGAATCTAGCTATATTTTACATGAACGTACTTCTTAATCAAGTGGCTATTAATATCACCTGCAATTTGGGGTCCCTCAAAAATCATACCTGTTATTAGTTGAACCAAGTCGGCTCCACATTTTAACTTTTCTATAGCATCGTTAGCATCAAACACTCCCCCACAGCCGATGATGGCGATATTTTTGCCAAAAGTTTTTCTTGAATGAGCTATTAATTTATTCGAATTTTCAGAAGTTGGTTTGCCGCTGAAATTTCCTTTGAGATTGTTAACCTTCTCAATTTCAGAAGGGACGAAAAATTTATTGCCTCTATCCTTGACTAGATTAGAAAATATATAACCACGGACGGCTTTTTTGAGGCCGATTTCAATTAGAGTGTCGGATTGTTCTGGCGTAATTTCACTTGGCATTTTAACAAATAGAGGTTTTTTTAAATTTAACTCAGTAACTGCCTTGATCAAATTAAAAAGATTTTTGGGCGTTGTAAACGATTCGGTCATAGCAGTATTGGGACAACTTATGTTTAGTTCAAAATAGCTAACGTACTCCCTATCTTTGAAAGTATTGAAAGTAAATATATAATCACTTATTGCCCGATTTATGGTGTTTATGGTTGGTAAATTGGAGCTCCCTACACTTATTCCGGTCGTATGACCATTCAGCCTTTTTTTATCAAGTCTTTGTGCAACCTTTAATGCACCTTCGGATTTGAAACCCTTATTCACAAGAAGTGACCGAGATTTTATAAGTCTTCCAAGCCTAGGCTTATTATTCCCACCGTAAGCTTTGGCAGTCACAGTACCAACAGTATTAAATCCAAAACCAATATGTTTCATTACGCTGGCTAAATGTCCATCGTAATCAAACCCAGCGGCCAGTCCGATTGGATTGTTAAAATTGACTCCAAGAACATTTTTGTTTAACCCCCGGTCGTTGAAAGAAAATATACTCTCCAATAACCAGTCAAAGTTTTCCGATCCCTCTCCCATTTGTGTAAAAATATCGTGTATTTTCTCTGAATCGATAGAAAATAATATTGGCCTAAGCATGTGTTTATAAGTAAGATTCAAAACCTTGTATTTGATCATAAGTTAAATTAGAATCATCTTATCAATGACGAGATCAAAAATCCAGATTCGCGAGGACATTTTTGATTTTATTAAGTCAAATGGAGTTATGACTTTAGCAACACAATCTAAAGATGGTCCTTGGGTATGCACCGTATATTATGGAGTGGACAAGAATATGAATTTGTATATCGTTACCGATCCCCACTCAATTCATGGCAAAGATATGACCAGAAATAACAAAGTGGCATTTAATATATACGACTCGCACCAAAAAATTACAAAACCCAAAAAAGGAGTTCAGGGATCTGGAACAATAGAGATAGTTAAGGGAATTCTCAACGTAACTAAGGCATTAGCTCTCTGGCATAAACAAAATCCGGGTGTTGAAAAGAATATAACAATCAAGGAAGTTAAAAAAATCGCAGACACTAAGGTTTGGAAGATTATGCCCAAGTATTTAAAGTTTTTCAATAAAAAACTTTACACTCCAGATGCGTACGGTATTTGGGAAGCTGGAAATTAAGTTGAACCTATTCAACCCGACGGGTTGTTTGGCTTTTTCATATCACAGGCCGAATCATTGTGGTCAACCAGCACGATATTCCCCAATCCCCTTTTTCTCACCTTTGTAAATATACCAACACTACTGTTTCCTGATTATCCCCCCACAATTTACAGTTCCTACTATATTTTTAAACTGAACACATAATTGCATTCTACTTTCAACTTAGCAACTTCGTTCTCCAGTTCCTCCACCAAATTTCTATCAAGCTTCAATTTATTATTTTCTCGTCGATTTCTTTTCGAATGTTTTTAATAAATTCTTCTAACTTTTGTTCGCCCTGATCTTTTCCTGATCTTACTCTAACACTTACACTTACTTTTTTCTCTTCCTTATCCCCCACAACCAGCATGTAGGAAACTTTTTCCATTTGAGCATCGCGAATTTTAGCAGGCAAAGTTGCATTTCTATCGTCTAATTCTGCTCTTATTTCTTCATTTCTTAATTTCTTTAATACCTCATTTGCATATTCAATATGCCTTTCGGCAATCGGCAAAACTTTAACCTGAACGGGTGTGAGCCAAGTTGGGAAATTTCCATTATACTTTTCGATTAAGAAGGCTAAAACTCTCTCTATACAACCAATTGAAGAACGGTGTATCACAATAGGTTGTTCTTCTTTACCCTTTTCGTTTATATATGTTAGGTTAAACCGTTTTGGCATCACAAAGTCATATTGAACAGTAAAAGCAGTTTCTTCCTTTCCAGACACTCTTTTCATTTGTATGTCGATCTTTGGTCCATAAAATGCTGCTTCTCCTTCTACTTCAAAGTATGGTGATTTTGTTTTCTTAAGAACCGTTCGAAGTACATCTTCTGCTTCGTCCCAGGCTTTATCGTCTTTGTAGTATTTTTTATCATCTGTCCTGTCTCCAAGAGAAAGTCTGTATCTGTAATCTTTGCCCTTTTCTAAACCAAGTGTTTTGGCAATGTAGTCGATTAAGTCAAGTACTTCTTCTATAACGGAATTTGCCTGATCGACTCGTGAAATAATGTGGGCGTCGGCTAGACAAAATAGTCTGACTCTCATCAGTCCGGAAAGCTCCCCACTTTTCTCATATCTGAATTGCGAAGCTAATTCAGCGATGCGCATGGGAAGTTCTTTGTAACTTCTGGGTCGCGATTTATATAGCATAAAATGGTGAGGACATGTCATTGGTCGAAGGATCAATTCGTCCTCATCGACTTTCATTACTGGATACATGGTATCTTTGTAATAGGGGTAGTGACCTGAGGTTCGGTATAAGTCCGTTTTTGCAAGATGGGGTGTAATAACGTGCTTATATCCCCTTCTAATTTCTTCATCTTGAGTAAACCTCTCGAGCTCACGTCTTATTGTGGCTCCTTTTTCAGTGAATAAAGGAAGTCCTGCGCCAACCAAATCAGAGAAAACAAAAAGATCTAAGTCCTTACCGATTTTTCTATGATCACGCTCTTTCTCTAACTTAAGGTTATTAAGATATTCGTCAAGTTCTTTTTGAGTCGGGAAAACGGTTCCGTAGATTCGGGTTAGCATTTTATTTTTTTCACTCCCCCGCCAGTAAGCTCCGGCAACAGATAATAGCTTAAAATTTTGAAGTTTCTTGTCAGGATGTTCAATATGACCTCCTCGACAAAGATCCCAATAGTCCCCCGATTTATAGAAAGAGACTTTCTTTTTCCCCTTTTCCGAAAATTCATCAATCATTTCGTGTTTATAAGGGTTATCGGGATACTCGTTTCTGGCCTCGTTAGCATCCAATTCGTGTTTTTCGAAACTTTTCCAAGAGGGAAGAATTTCTCTCATTTTTGCTTCAATCTTGGGAAAATCCTCTTCGGTTATTTTTACATCTCCGAAGTCAAAGTCGAAATAAAATCCGTTTTCAATAGAAGGACCGATAGCCCTTTTGGTATTAGGCCACAATTCCATTACAGCTGCAGCCAGAAGATGAGCTGTTGAGTGTCTTAGGTTTTCCAGTTTGTTAATATCTTTCTCTTTGTCTACCATCTCTTTCCTCCTCGCTACTTTTTAGTATACCTAATTTTTTCAAAATAGGTACAGTAACACCTAAGCAACTCGCTAGATTTTGTACACACACCTCTGTTCTTATCGGCTCAACAGGAAGACCGTCAAAAGTTCCAAGCTTTTCTCTATTATGTAAAGTTACATTTCGATTATTTTGATTATCTGACATATTTAAAGTTCCATAAAATAAAAAACCTCCTGTTTAGGAGGTAGAAAAAACCACAAATACCACCTCCCAAATTAGGAAGCAGTGGTTGTGGTAAAATATTTATATAACTTCATATTTGTAATCGTATTATCTGACTACAGTTTTTATTTGTCAACACCCGTTAATTCGCGAATCTATCTTGAGATTAACGGTGTTCTTTTGAGAAGTTGGATCTGGGTTTCTTCGACAATATTTGCTATCCCGCTGCCTATTAAAGGAAGACCGCCCAAAGCACGAATTATAATTACAAGAAGTGATGAAATAATTACAAATCCGATAGTTACACCGAACGCCCAGCCGACTCCTGCAAAAAAACCTTCCTTCAAAAGCTCGTTGTAAGGAATGTAAGCGATTTTCAATTTTTTCAGAGATTCCAAGGAGATTTTGGCACTGTTAGAAGCTGTGGAATTTTCTTCATGGTATTTTTTAATCCTTTTGAACATAAATACATATTAGCAAATTCTGGAGTGTTTTTGTATAATAACCTTCTAGGGACGGTTAGCTCAGCTGGTCAGAGCGTTCGCTTGACGTGCGAAAGGTCGAGGGTTCGAGCCCCCCACCGTCCACCAAGTCAGACTTGGTCCACTAATTATCCCCTGAAGAAGTCCCTGAAAGGAAGTATTTGGATCATTATTTTTGTCAGAAAGGCGAAACTTCTTGCTAATGCTAACGGATAATTTCTGGGATAAAGATAAACCTTAAAAGGATATTCTTTAAGGCCGTACTGAGAAAATGCATCTTTTCTTAAATAAGTTAAGATTGCTTCTTCGCTTATCCTATTGCCCAATAGTCTGTAGAGAACAGATATCGTTTTTTCCTTTCCAAAATAAACACCAACCCTCAAACTTCCTTGTTTGATTTTTTTGTATGCTTTTATAATTCTAAAAAGCATCCTTTTGTAACCCATGCCCGAAAAATAGACCGGTAGAAGTGATACGTCGCCTCTTTTCTCCTTTTTGATATTTAATATAATTCTTGATATACCAAAACCCCATTTTTTAAGTTCACTGCCTCCCCCGCCGGGAAAAATCACTACTATACCCCCTTCCTCAAGAGTTTTAGCAGCACTTTTAATACTTTTGTCATTGTTTTTAATTATTTGAGAATCGGAGAGAGTTTCGGATCTGCGGAACCTTTGCGATGGGTCAAATTTGTCTACTAGGCCAAAACCGCGTTTGTTGGAGTAATTTCTTGCTGCGACGGGAAGCGAATACTTTTGTATATGTTTTCCTAAAAAGTAATACATTCTGAATAGGATTAATTTAACTTTTTTCTGATTTAATAAGGAGAACAAAATAATTGGTTCAATGAAAGCATTATGGTTAACACCGTAAATTAGTAAGCCTTTTTGGTTTTGAAAGTTTTTATTAGAGATGTCGGAGTAAACAGCTGTATTTAGTTTTAGCTTATTTATAAATTTAGTCGCTTGTTTTTTTAGACCATATTTGGGGATATTTTTCTCGAAGTTGACCAAGTCGTTTAGAAATTTATGAGCAAAAAAATGTTTCTGATCAAATTTTAATAGCGATTTTAGAAAGAAGTTTTTTTCTGAACGAGATTTAAGTTCCTTCAGTAGAACTTCTAGACCGGACTCTTTATATAAAGACGCGAAGTTTTTCTGCTGTCGTCTTTCCATTCAAACTATTTTACACGATTTTAGAGATGATGTAGAATACTATTTTGAAGGGCCTGTGGTATACCGGTAACACGCTTGGCTGGCAGTCAAGAGTAGAGGGTTCGATTCCCTCCAGGTCCACAGATCGCGTTGTAAACTACTCTTTGAAGCTTTTAGTGGCTGTTAAGGGCTGAAGTAATTTTTTCTCGTGCGCCATCAGGTGATGTTTTTGTTACCAAAGCAACTTCCTCAATAATCATATCTATTGCTTTTTTCAGCAGATCTTTTTTGGATTTTTTAAAATCAATTCCCTTTTTTAGACTTTCTTTCCAGTATTTTCTAATTACATACGCTGTTTCTCTGATGTTATTTAAGCTTAAGATGGCGGAGGCGTCATCGATATCTAATTCTTTATTTTTTTTTGATTTAACTGATAAGTAAAAGAAAAGTTCTCTTATTTCTTCTTTTGAGGCGGGTGTCCTGAGATTGCAGCTTAAAATGCTGCTTTCGGGAATAGAACATATGAGGGTATTATTGTAAACGTTTTTGAAATATGGTTTGTAGTGGATTATTCTTTCTTCCTTATCTTGATCTTGTAGTTTTTGTTTTAATATTTTGAATACTTCATATACAACTCCCTTTTCTATTAGTTTTGTACCGATCTCGGTTTTATTAGATATATACATACAAGTTTTTAAATAGCTGCTACAAAATGGTGAAGATTAAATAAATTTTGTAAGTAGTTATCTTCTACAACTATAACACGTTTTCGTTGAAGTTTAAAGTCCGAGAACTTCTGGATGTTTCTGCCAGAACACCCGGGGGCCGTTACGATATCGTGTTAAGGTTGCGTCTTATTGTTACCGTTTCCTGTTGAAGTAATTTTCAAAAAACTCGTAATAGATCTCTACAGTCTTGAACATTTTATCTATTTCGATGTATTCGTTTGGTTCATGAGCTGTAATTTTTTCCATAGGATAATGAGCTATTGCTGGAATTCCAGCTTGATTAAATTCTTTGGCGACGCTATTTCCCGCTAAGGTTATTGGTATTATTTTAATTCCTAAATTCCTTGCGGCGTTAATGAATGAATTGATAAGAAGTTTATTTTTAACAAGGTGAGGTTCTGTTTTATAAATAATATTAATTTTAAATTTACCAATTACATTCTTTAGTGTTTCTTCAATTTTAGAAATTATTTCTATAGAGCTTATACCCAAGGGAAAACGTATATCCATTTGTACATAAGCGTGCGAAGGAACGGTGTTTGCTATTTCCCCAGAATGAAATATGCTGAAATTTGCCTTCGTAGGAGTAAATTTTCTATTAAATTTTCTTGACCACTTGATTTTTTTAATATTTTCAATGGCAGCTGTTAAATTACTCAAAGCGTTTTCTTCATTTTCCACTAAGGCGGAGTGCTCTTGTTTACCAAAGCTCTCAATTTTAACTTGGACGCACCCTTTTTCACCTATATCCAGTTTTGAGAAGTAACCTCCGTCGGGTATGAGCGCCGCATCGACTTTGAATCCTTTTGAGAGTAAGTATTTGACCCCATATATATTGTCTGCTTCTTCATCTGCCAATGCAATTAAATATATTTTACCATCGAAATCTTGATAATCTTTGACAAATTTTTTTATAGCGCAATAAGAGATTGCGAATGGTCCCTTGTCGTCTATTGCTCCTCGACCGTATATTTTTCTGTTTTTCACGGTAGCTTTAAATGGATCCGTTTTCCAACCGTTACCTGCGGGAACGGTGTCCAGATGGCAGGCTATAAGAAGTGATTTTTCCCCTTTACCAATTTCTCCCACAATGTTAGTGCGTTTTTTATTTTTATATAAAATTTTATTTCGCATCCCCACTTTCTTAAACAAATCTATTACGTAATTCCTACACTTATATTCATCTCCTTTTGGACTTATTGTCTCAAAACTTATTAACGTTTTTGTAATGGTTGTTAATTCTTTTATTAGTTTATTTTTCATAAAGTGATTGGGGTGTTAAAAGGTTGTCGAATATTGAATTTCGATTCTGGATTATTTGGATCATATACTGCTCCCATTAAAACAGGAGAAGGATGATGCCTTAATGTTCCAAGCATGTAGTTGTCGGTTGTTTCAAGGTCCCAGACTACTTTATGTCCTGATTTTGCGTATTTAATAAAAAGCATATACAAAAGGCCTTCTTCGAGGGCAGAAATTACTAATGGCTCATGAATTTTACGACCTCCTATGGCTTGTTCTTGTTTTCGTCTATAGTTTTTTTCCTGTTCTTCGTAAAACATAAGCCAGCCTTCACCAACCCCGAAATTCTCATTTAACCATTTTCTGATATTAATTTGATTTTCATCTGTTCCTAAGTGTTCTAAACAATTAGGAAAGTTTTCCGTATAAGAAGTGACAAAATATTCAACCAGACTTCCCATAAGTTTTTCAATTGATGTAATTCTAACATCAATACCACGATTTCTTAGATGTCTATCAGATTGGGCTTCTGCATCGGTTTTTGAAGCCTGAAGTGCCTGAAATATTTTTTCTTCTTCTCCCAGGTAATATTCTTGGACGTCTACTCCAAGATCTATGAGGTCTCTGGACTTTTTCGTTTCGCCCGTATAAGTACAAATTTCCAAGGATACCGAAATACCCTGTTCAATTAATGGTTGAAAAGTATCTGCGATAGTCGTGGCTGTATTTTCAAAACGATCACCAATGGTTGGAAGCAATCTGCCAGACATGTGGCGTATGTTTCCGTTTCTTTCCCTACAGTAGTCGTAAGGTGGACAAACAGGAGTAATTATTTTTATTTCTCCTTCTCCAGTCTGTTTTGCAAGTAGATTAAGTGCCATATTAATGGAATCTCTATGAGAAGAATTCTGATCAATTTCAGAAGATAATAGGAATGTAGGTAGCGTGTGAGTTAAGAAAATCTTTGCTTTTTCCTCGTCGTAATCTTTCCACCCTTCAATTTCGTTTAGAATTCCTAAAATTGTAGTCTGACTTAAATAGCTTCTTTTTAGTTTTTCTCTTGTTATAGTAATTTCCTGCTGATAATTATTTGGTGGGTTTTGACCAGCACCATTTTTTATGTTTACTATTCTTTGTGCAAGACCGTTGTAATATTGTTTTGCATAATCTCCCAAACCTGCTCTTCCGAGATCCACATTACACATTTTTCTCATGAGTTCTGTAACTTGCGTTTTGTTGGGTGGATCTTCCCGATTCTTTTTTTTAGTTTCCCATTGACTATCTTGAATCCGTGTTAGTGGAGTACTTGTATCTATTAGTTGTGTGAGCTTGTAAAGTAAAGCAGGATCTGTTGTTGCAATTACTTTAGTGTTTGATAGCAGATTAGCGAGTGTATTTTCATCCGCCTCTTTTTGTTCCCATTGTCCTTCTAAAGAGAAATAACGAATTGTTACTTTTTCCCTGAATTCTATAATATAAGGTGTCTTTTCTTTTGCTTGTGGCAAGATTTCTATTTTAGAAAGTCCTGAAACATATCCAACCCCATCTTTTAATGGAAGCTTGGTTGATTCATAAGGCACCGCATCCTCCCGTTCAATTCCAAGAATTCTTGGTTCGCCGCCATATTTTTCGGAATGATCATAAATAAATGCTTCAACGAATAGATGCGGGCCTTTTAGACCAGTATAGCCTTCGCATGAACTTATAGAGTAATCCGTTCCTTCATTTGTAAACATCTCATTTTTTAGAATAAGTTTTTCTCCGTGGTCATCATGTTGTTTATCTGGAATGTCCTGAAGGACTGTGATATAGTTGTTTGGAGATCCGTCATAATCTTCTACATATGATACAATTCCCGCCTCTGCTACAAATATTCTTTTAACTCTAGATTCAGGGATTTGAACTAATTGTACCTGGTTACTTTCCCGAACATTAATTTCTCTCTCTCGAACATTAGGGTTTGTGTGTGTTTGGAGTTGATATATTGACATATTTTTCCAACTAAAAAACCTCTCGTGGTGAGAGGTTGTTCTTATTTTTATTTTTTTAATTCTTAATTTTTAATTTATCTTTCTTTCTCTCACCACTTAACTTAGCCCTCAATAAAGAGGACAAAGTTCATAATGAGAGAAAGGTTTCTCATGATTTAGGGTATTTTATATGATCGTTGTTTTATTTGTCAAGACTAAATATTTATATTACGAAGTCTTTGTAAGCAGAGCTTGGCACCGCTAAAGCGTTGTAAACAAGTTTGTGCACTGCTTAACTTTTCGCTAAGTTTGCATAAAAATCGGTCATTACTTCTATTCCTTTGTAGTAGTTTGATAGACTGAAGTGCTCGTTTGGAGCGTGAATGTTTGATCCTGAATAGTCAAACCCGACCATAATTACGGGTACTTTTAAAGCCTTTGCCATAATCGGAACAAATCCGATTGATCCGCCCACTCCTTTAAATACGGGTTCTTTTCCAAAATGCTTTTTTAGTGACTGTTTCATTAAATTAAATACTTTATTGTCTGTTGGGGCTTTGTAAGGAAGGCAGTCTGCATGTCTTATAAATTTGATTTTTACCGTTTTTGGTGCGATTTTATTAATGAAACTAACAAAATGTCCATAAATTTTATCGGAGTTTTGATTTGGAACTAATCGCATGCTGATTTTCGCTCCTGCTTTGGCCGGTATTATGGTTTTACTTCCTTCGCCAGCATAGCCTCCCCATATGCCATTGACGTCCAGAGTTGGTCGTGTCCAGAGTCTCTCGAGTAGACTGTATTTTGTTTCATCATTACTAATACCATAGACGTCAGCTTCTTTGATGAGTATGTCTTTTGTTATATTAATTTTGTTAAAATCTTTGAGTTCTTTGGGTGAAAATGGGACGATATCGTCATAGAAATGTGGTATGGCTACTTTTCCTGAAGATTCTTTGAGTTTTGCAATGATATTTGCCAATACGTTCGCAGGATTATCAATAGCACCTCCGTATTGTCCTGAATGAAGATCGTGCTTTCCGCTTTCAATTTGTACTTCGGTGTATAAAAGCCCTCTTAGACTAATGTCTATTGAAGGTTGGCCTTTTTCTGGTATTTCAGTATCTGAAACGATCATGTAATCACAATTTAGAAGATCTTTTGAATATTTTCTAACGATATCCGTGATGCTTGGAGATCCGATTTCTTCTTCGCCTTCGATTATAAACTTGAAATTAACTTGTAGTTTTTCATTTTTTTCTAACAACTTCTTAAGCGTCATTATATGTATCATTATTTGACCTTTGTTATCGGTTGTGCCTCTTCCATAAAGTTCCTTACCCTTTACGGTAGGTTCAAAAGGTGGTGTATTCCATTCATTCAAGGGGTCAGGAGGTTGAACGTCGTAGTGGCCGTAGATTAAAACAGTGGGTAGTGAACGGTGGACGGTGTACTGTGCGAAGACTGCGTCGTGCTTTTTGCCTTTTAATATTTTTGTCTTAAAACCCATTGATTGGAAAAGATCAACAAGGTAAAGCCTCGCTTTTTCCATATCTTTCCTATGTTCTTCTTGAGTAGAAATGCTGGGAATTTTAAGTAAGTTGATTAGTGGGCTGAGAAGTTGTTGCTTATTCATCGAACAAAAATTACCCCGCTGAGCGCTGTAGGTAGTGTTCGCCTGATAAAAGATATTTGGCGCCGTATTTTTTGTAATTTGATCCCCAGGCATTTTTCCTCGCAGCACGTCTATTGACTGAATGTAGCCAGATTGACGCCTCCTCGACTTTTTTCCTGAAGGATTTAATAAACTCCAACAATTTTTCAAAGAAAATGACGTGGTAAACTCCGGGCTCAACTGGAGCTTGAAATGCGGCAATTTCAGTTTCTTCTGCAAGGTTTTCCGTTTGTTGAGCCAAGAAAAGGATTTCTTCACGGATTGCTGTCAGCTGCATCCTAAGTTCATTTGTCTTTTTCTCGATTTGAACGCGTTCTTCCTCGATGAGTCTTCTTTCAAAAGACATCTGCTTTTTAGTTTTTTCAACCTCTTCATATCGACCTGAAATAACTTCGCTAAATTCGATTGCCTCACCCGGAACAATTTCACCCGAAAAGTTTTTTGGACTAGGTCTGAAACCAAGAAGCTGTTCCATAAAATCTCCAGGAAGTTTTGCGGCTTCGTCACGCATTTGTTTGGCAGCATCTGATCCGATCTCTTTTAAATCGTCTTTAAAAGCTTCTAATGGATTTGGCTGCCTTGGTAATTTTTGCCCTTTACCTTTGTCGCCTTTGTTCATAGTTAAATTTGGCCTGAATTATATCAGAAAATGCAAGTTTTTGGTAGTTCGGGATTTGTTACAGTTTAGTTTAAAGCAGTCAGATAGTCCAGTGCTTTTCTTCGTCTTAATATTGCTTCGATAAACCTTCTTCTTTCGGGTGTGTCAAGTTCTTTGGATAGTTTTGGATCGGCTTGGGCCGCATTAAGCGCCGCCTCGACATCTTTGGCTTCAATAGAAAGATTTTCCTTTTGTGCTACTTCACTTAAAATAAGATCCACAGAAATTGCATCAGATGCTTGTTTTTCATATTCAAGCCGAAGCGTTTCGCCGGTTTTATTGATTGAAGCAAGATACGATTCTAAGGATAAACCCAATTTTTCAAGTCTTTCTAAAAGTTTTGCTAAGCGGCTATTGGCTTCTTCGTCAATAAGAATCTTGGGAATCTTTAAATTTATTTTTTCAAGAAGCGTTTTAAGAATTTGCTGTTCTTTTTCTTCACGGCTGGGTTCTTTTTTTTCTTTATCTTTTCCTGGAATCCAGAGAGATTTTGCTCGGTTTATTCCAGAGATGTCTTTTTTGTAATCATTGAGTTCTATTTTAGGAATCTCGCAGGTAACCGCCCTTACCTGCCAGTCTTCGCCATCCTGGGCTTTGACGAGTTCAAATCTTGGGTAAATTGCCGGCTTTATTTTGTATTTGCTAATTGAGTCGGTTACAAGTTTAGGCAGGATTTTAGAAAGAGTTTTTTCTAATAGAGTATTTTGAGGAATATGCTCGATTACTTTTTCTAAAGTTGCCATGCCACGTCTGAATCCTGGAACTTCAATGTCTTTTCCGAGCTCTTGGGCCGCATCCTCGCGAGATTTCTGAATTTTCTCATATGGAATGGTAAAGGTTATCTGAATAGTTCCATCGTCGCTTTTGGCAATTACGGATTCTATAGATTCGGTTTCGGATTTGGGAGATTTTAACTTAGGCATATGGGTGTATTATAATCTTTTAACTGGAAATTGGTAATTGGAATTTGGAAATTACCGAGCGGCGCGAGGTTTATCCTTTATGCTGGGTTTTAAACTGAGCTGGATTAAATTTTTGTTGTGGGCTAGAAAATTTGCTTTTGCCGCCACTAAAGAGACTTCCCTTAAAATGATCGGGGGTTCTGTATTTAGGCCCTGCGGCGTTTGGTGCCGACTTAGATTTGATAAATGTCTTCATCCTTCGACTCCTCCCTTTAGTCGTCGCTCAGGAAAAGTATGTCATATTATATAACTTCAATGGAAAATGTAGTAGTCGGTTTTATTTTTTCTTATCTTGGGCAAGTTTGTGGAGGAAAAGGCTGACAAGGGAAAGGACTATAGAGGCAATGACAGCAGTCATAAAGTTTTCAATCACAAAGCCGGGAACAACAAAACTTACTCCCCACAAGAGAACCACGTTTATAAGAAATGCCGTAATTCCGAAGGTGATTATACTTAAAGGAATGAAGATTATCTGAAGGACGGGCTTAATAAAAGTATTAACAACTCCAATTACAACGGCGGTTACAATGGTATCCCAAAAAGTTTCAAAGCTGAAGCCCGGAACTAAATATGAAACAATTAATAAAGTAAATATATTTAACGCTAAAGTGATGATTAATTTCATAAGCTACTAGTACCTGAATAGTTTAATGACTATCGTCTAGCATATTTTTAATAATGAGGTTTAAAAATAATTTTGTCAACCCGGTGGTTTCATTCTAAGTTGTCATTGAAAAATTCCAGATCTCTTTGAATGACTACATCCCAGCTTGGGCGCATATTGTGATCGGTTGCCGGATATTTATTGTAAATAATGTCTTTATCAAGGGCTTTAAATTTATCGACTAGTTCATCACTCCAGGCAAGCGGAACCGCTTCATCGACAGTTCCTTGTTGGATTTGAATGGGAGCATTGATTCTGTCCAAATAATTAGCAAGGGAATAAAGTTCAACATCGTAATCTTCTTCGAACTTTGAAAGTTCGCGCCTGATAAGCTTTCCCCGATCCTCCGATTCGTCTGTATAGAAAAGAACTGAATATGGAAAAGGCTTTGAGACGGGCGCCCAGAGGGTGGTCGGATAATCACCTCCGGTTATTTCTAGGATGGTTAAAGCAATTTGACCTCCGTTGGAGTGTCCCCAGAGAAAAATAGACGATCGATTAATCAGTGAATCGGTTAATCTGGGATAAGGGGTTGAGATTAAGCTAGGTTCTTTTGGAATATTTTCGATAGATTTGAGAAAACTCAAGACAGTAACATATGTTTGGAAACGGGTTTCAAAGATGTTTGCAGTTTCTTCGTCAGACCCTCCATACCCCAGAAAGTCCGGCGCAACTGTAATAAATCCTCGTTCGGCTAAAAAATTTGAGGCATTTCTGGTTCCATCCCCGGTTTTAAAGAGTTTTTGATCAATATATCCCCGAAACATCAATATTAATGGAAATTTACCATCACCTTTCGGAAGGTTAATTTGTCCGGTTACCTTTTTTAGAGTTTTGCCGTCGAGATTTGGGTTAAATTCAAATTCAAAAAGATAAGAAGAATATTCAGTCTCTTCTTTTAAAACCTCTTTAATTTCAAGTTTACCTGGTTTAATTTCGGTTTTCGCTAGGTTTCCAATAGTGTATTTTTCGAAAGGCTTGGGTTTTTGCTTGTCGATAATGGGTATCGAAGGGGTATTAGACAATTGCAATCTATCACCTAAATAGAGTCCAACAACAAAAGACGCTCCAGTTAAGATAAGAATAAATAAGAACTTTTTCATCACCCGAATTGTACACTAAAGTGCCAGAAATTTTTGAAGATTTATAGCAGATTTCGAGAAAACTGCAGGCTTTTAGCCCGCAGATGAATCGAACTCTGATATGTCATTCTCTTTTAGAAGAGAAACCCCGCACTTTAGTGCGGGGAGAATGTCATAAAGATAGTGAAAGTCGAAAAGCCTCCGTAGAAAAGGAATGCGCAGCCGACAGCAATAATTCTGAAAAGCGAGGGTCTTAAAGGTTTTTCAAGGATGGTCATGTTTGTCCAAAGTATGAGTCCCGAGTATATAAACATTGAAATTGCGTTTAAAACCGCTCCCGTCACAACCAGAGCCAGCGGTTCTGTGAAGCCCAAGGCGAAAATGGTAATGCCGGCAATAATTTGAAGCCAGAGAAAGCCGTAGAAAAATTTTGGCAGCTTGTCGGTTGAGAACTTGTCTTTGTTCATTATCACCAAGTTTTCGCTCGAGATTCGGGCATTACTGCCGTAGACGGAAAATTGTGTCCCAAAAAGCATTAGGGCTGCCATTAATAAAAAGAAAGTGCCTAGAGAAGGAAAAGTTCTTGCCGCAATTACGCCTCCCTCCCTTATGACAAAATTAATACTGGTTTCAACTCCCGGATCTTTGTAAACGGTTGCATAGGCTAGAAGTGAGAGGAGAAGCATTGTAAATGCACCGGTAATCCAAAAAACGACTGCGTGCTCTATATTTATTCGCTTCCACCAAATCTTAAATTTATTTATATTTTCCTGGGTTGGCTCAAACGAGGCTCCTTCGAGTTTCACCTCCTCTTTTTTACCCGAAAGTATATTTGTAATGTGTCCGGCATATTTTGCCATTCCGTAGCCTTTTTCTTTGACGTATAGAGATTGTGCCAAATTCAGATTCCCTCCTGCTCCCGCGTAGGCAAGTGCTCCCAGAAAAGTTGCAACAGGAAGGCCTACGGGTAAAAACCAAAAGCCTTCCCCAAGCCCGAAAATTCCTTTGGAGAGGGCTACCCAGTCTGTTCCCTTTGCGAAAAAGAGGGTAATCAGGAAAATAAAGGGAATGCCGACAAGTATAATTATTTTCTGGACTTTTTCCTGGGTTTTATAGACGACGTGTCCTAGACTGTAAAGGACACCTAAGAGGATTAGCATAATAATTCCGACATATTTTGAATAAGTAATTCCGAGAGAGGCGGAAACAACTTTACTGGATGCGGCCATTATCCCCGGCCAAAGCCAAGGAACAAGAGTTGTTGCTATAAACCAGTAGGGTGAAATTTTGCCGAACTTTCGCGTCAGGCCGACAAAAATGCTTTCTCCAGTTGCCAGAGTATATCTTTCAATTTCCATATTGATGAAGAATTGGAAGGTTATACCAAGGACAGCCGCCCAGATGATGCCAAGGCCGAAATTGGAGGTAAGGTATGGCCAAAGAATTAGTTCTCCGCTGCCAAGCCCGACCCCTAAGATTATAAAACTTGGTCCTATCAACTTTCTCAAAGGCCAGGGATCTGGTAACTCCTGTTTATTTAGAGGCGCCAATTTACTCATCAACTTAGTTTAGGGCAAATTCATGTTATTTGGCAAGAAATAATTCTTTAAGTTTAAGAACAGGAGATTCTGGGAAGAAAAATTCTCATGAATCTTACCCTAAGAGGTAATAATTGCAGAGTACATACACTCGTTCTCCCAGGAAATCGAAAGACGCCTATTACAAATGAGGACGGGGTAGGAACGGGCGAGGGTGTTGGTGTAGGTTCAAGTGTAGGGGTTGGTTCTTCGGTCGGCGTAACTTGCTCAGTTGGAGTTGGGGTTGCTTCCTCTGTAGGTGTGGGTGTTAATTCCTCTGTTGGTGTGGGAGTAGGCTCCTCGGTGGGTGTTGGTGTTAGGGTTTCACTAGGTGTAGGTTCCAGAGTCGGAGTCGGAGTTAATGTTTCTGTAGGCGTTGCGGAAGGTTCAGACGGCGTTTCAGTGGCTGAACCTGTGTTTTGAGGATCGGAAGTAACTCTTTGTAGAAAATCAACATTATTATTATCTGTGTCTTCTCCATTGCCTCCGCTTTCATCTAATCCGGATGAACTGGATTTCCGCTCAATGCTTCCATTTGCAGCGGGATTATCTGTTACGGCAGTTGTTTCCGTATCAACTGCCGATCCAAAACCCACCTTATCCACCAAAGTTACACCCGCATCGCTATACAAAAGTACGGTGTAGTTATTGGTTAAAGCATTACTTGCTGCTGAGTAGGGAACGTCCAGGGCTGCACTTCCGTTGTAGCCTGTCCCATGACCGATTAAGAAAAAGCCGTGTGCGGGAATCGTTCCACTAAGACTTGCTACTAAATTAGCCTCTGTTCCGGCACTGTTTTTTCGGGTAAGCCGCCAGCCAGTCATGACAACGTCAGAACCGGTTGGGTTATAAAGTTCTACAAACTCGTCATTATCAGGATCTGCACTATCTCCTGAAATTTGAACTTCGGAAATAACAGCGTGAGTACTCAGTGAATATGTTGGTTTTGCTTTTGATAATGAAAAGACTATGAGAAGGAAAAAAGAAAGTACAATTGGGAGTATAAGATACTTTCTGGGCATGTTTTTAAGGATTATTACTTTCATAGTAGAAATAAAAAATCCGATATGTCAACTGCATCTTTATGCATCTTTTTTTATCAATTTGGGACTTGATTTGTATATTTTTCGGGATTATAACTAAAGTAGATGTTTGGGTTTTATTTGGAAGTTATGATTGAGAAAATCTCTATTCCGGTATCAGTCAGCTTATCCTTTGATAGTAAAAGAAGAAAGGTAATTCCCAAGTGGATTATTTGGAATGATCGTCTCTACCCTATCGTAAAAATCGGACTTCATCATACTTTCCGTGAAGGCAGGGTTCTTTATCATGTATTTTCGGTTGTCAGCAAAACCCTATTTTTCAGGCTCGTTTTGAATACTGAAAATTTACATTGGAAGCTGGAAGAAATTTCTGACGGATTACCGGATTAGTTTATTTTTTGCTCGACATGGAATTTAATCCCAAACCTTCAACTATTCTACATATTGATTTAAACAGTTGCTTTGCGACAATTGAGCAGCAGGCAAATCCGCATTTGAGGGGAAAACCAATTGCGGTTGCGGCGTATTCAACTCCTAATGGTTGTATTTTGGCGCCGTCTGTCGAAGCAAAACGCTATGGAATAAAAACAGGGATGAGAGTTAAAGATGGCAAACTTCTTTACCCGAACTTGATAATTTTGCCGCCTGATCCTTGGAAATATAGAAACGTACACCTCAAATTGAGACGACTTATCTCCAATTACACGGCTGATCTTTATCCGAAGTCAATTGATGAATTTGTTTTAAATTTGGAAGGATATCCTTCATTAGTAACAAGTAGCATGGAGAATGTAGCAAGGGAAATTAAAACGAGAATTAAAAAGGAAATTGGAGAATGGCTAACTGTTTCAATCGGGATTGCGCCAAACCGTTTTTTGGCAAAGCTGGCCTCGTCTTTTCATAAACCCGATGGTTTAGACGAAATCAATAAAGCTAACTTTTTAGACTGTTATCTTAAACTTAGACTGACTGATCTTCCTTACATAAAAATCCGGAATGCGATCCGATTGAATAATATGGGGATTTACACGGTCGTCGATTTTTATAACGCACCGCTTTGGAAATTAAAAGCAGCTTTTGAATCCATAAACGGATACTACTGGTATTTGCGCCTTCGTGGCTGGGAAATAGATGATGCCATCTTTAGACGCAGAAGTTATGGTAATTCATATGCCTTGCCGCGCCCGTTGGTTACCCCCGAAGAACTCTCCCCTATTTTAGCCAAATTGGTTACAAAAATGGGAGCAAGGTTAAGACACGCAGGTTATAAAGCCAAAGGAGTGCATGTTGCAGTTTCGTTTAGAGACGGAGGGTTTTGGCATAAAAACGTTACCTTGGAGAAGGTAATTTTCGATACTCGGGATATATATAAAAAAGCTTTCAAGATTTTGTGTAGTTCACCATACAGAAAGCCCGTTCGAGAGTTGGCAGTCTCATCCTTTAATCTAATGAAGTACAGACAAACTCAACTTGAACTTTTTGAGGACGTAGTAAGAAAAGAAAAATTAGTTAATTCAATAGATGAAATCAACGAACGTTGGGGAGATTTTGTAATAACGCCTGCCAGAATGCTTGCCGCGTCCGACGCGGTGCCTGACAGAATTGCTTTTGGGGGAGTAAAGGAACTGGAGGAATTTACACTAACGTAATGCCAATATACGAATGCGTGCGAATGCTGCGAATGGAGTTTGAACCGACGAATAAATAGTCTAGTGGTTAGGGTTAAGATGCCCGTTTCGGTTACGTAAGACGTAAAACGAATTACGATACGGGCTTCGTTGCCGTTACCGAATTATAACTTTGAGATATCAACGTTATCCCCTACCTCAACCCCATTCTTTTCCGAAAATCCTGCCTTAACTTCCAGTACATAATCGATTGCAACAGGCGGACGATATAAGGGAAGCTCGTTTGAAGGAGTTTCTGGGGGAGGTGGCGGAACACTTTCGTCAAGCTTTATGATTTTACCATCAGCTATCCAGATGATGTCGATAGAAATTAACATATCTTTCATCCAGAAAGCCGGAGAAGATTTGCTTTCAAAAACAAAGAGCATTCCCTCGTTATCTTTTAAGGTTTTGCGACCGGACAGGCCTTTAGCCTTTTCTTCGTTATTATCCGCAAGATCGATGAAAATATTAGCATTACCGACTTTTATTTGTGGCCTTGAGTCTTTGAAAACAATTTGTGTATTTGCAGGTTTTGAATTTAGCTTGGAGTTAAATAATCTATTTTTAAATAAAAGGAGGAATAATCCACAACTTATTACTAATAGACAAAATATTATCGCCTTTTTCGACATAATAGATGTTAGCGAAGTTTAATAAGTGTTTAACTCTTTATCAATATCCTGAAGCTCTTTATCTACGTCGGAAAGGTCAGTTTCGTTTAAATCTTTTTCAATATCTCCTACTCTATCGGAGTCAGACTGAGATTCCATGTTAGTTATTTCTTTCTGGTATGATGTAGAGCTTGATGGTGTACTTCGTTGTCTTGCAAGGGTCATTGCCATATACGCCAAAGCCACTACTAAAATGGCTGCTAAGAATATTAGGAAGTTTTTTCGTGATACTAGTTGCATGTTTTAAACACCTCCTGTCGGCACAACTGTTGGAGTAAGTGTGACTTCTACTGTGGGAGTAGGTGTTGCAGTCGCTGGTACCTCGGTTGGTGTAACAGCCGAAGAAGGCGACGCACCCTGTCCGACTCTCAGACCTTTCATATCACCTATAAGATGCACTAATTTCCTATGAATCTCTATTAGATCTGACTTAATTTCCTTAACCAGAGATCTAACCATTGCAAATGCTTCTTTGGGTTCCTGCGATGCCAATGCTGTTTCAACTTCCACATCCGCAGCTTCAATATTAGTCATAACTGCAGTGAGCATTTCTTTTGCCTCAAGAACCTGCGCATTGATATCGTCCAGATCCACATCCTCATTTACCTCCTCGATTTTTGCCAATCTCGATTCAATTCGCTCGATTAACTTTTCCAGTCTTTCGGCTGCTGCCAGCAACCTTCTTCTTAGAAGTCCCCAGAAATTTGAAATTCTTTCAGTACGTTTTTGAGTTAGTTGTGCCTCGCGTGACGCTTTTTTTTGCTCTAAATTTGCTTGTCTATCACTACTTCTTTCCTCAAGGAGGGCCTTTTTTTCTTCAAGTCTTTGATCTCGGAGCTGAAGTTTTTGTTCTCTTATTGATGAAGGAGTTGAGGTTTGTGCAAAAGAATACGGTGCGAATACCGCAGCCGCAATAACAAAGAAAATAAGAATTGCAATTTTTCTCATCTTACTTATTTTGTAGTATGTATTTTTATTTGTCAAGCCATGAAGTAGAACGTGTGTTCACTTCATGGTGATGCATCTTCTCCAAGAACTTGGGGTTCGTTGGTTGACGCTATTTCAGAAGATTCAGTTCTCAGTCCGAAAATGTAAATAGAGATTATTAACGCAAAAATTATAGAGGGTATCAGAAGCAAAAAAAGATTGAAGTTTCTGTTGGATGTACTTGTGTGAATATGGACAGGTTCCATATTTTAATCTTACAGCTTCATTTCAAGAGAGTCAAAATTATTCCTACCTCTGCCTGTACCAGGAACAGCGGTTTTGAATACAGCCGCAGGAGTATGTTTCCTTTTCTGGAATTTCGACTACTTCGCAGGTTGTAACAACTTCGTGGTTTGCGCAGACTTGGGAAGAACAGCCGGAAGGGAAACAGTCCGAATTTTGATTACAGTTTCCACTTGCCATTGCAGGTGATCCCTCTTTGTTTGTCAAAATTTGAGGACTAGAGCTATCCTTTGTTGAGGGAAATGAATTATTTGAACGTTGATAGAAAAAGTAGACTAAACCGAATACGATTGTTAATATGAGTATAACGACAGGTATATATTTTTTCATCGCTACAGTGCACTTTGTATTCGCAAATTCGAACTTATTTCAAAAATCAGGTATTGCATTGAGGCGCGGCGCCCGCACCGCCACGCGTTTAATTATTTTTTGCGCGCGATCAATCCAATACCTCAAATCTTTCAGGCTTTCGTCATTTTAACATAATTATTGTAATTTTGCCTTTGTCCCAACCCACCCGTACGCAGACAAAATTGTTGTTTTTAAAAAATCACTTCCTCGATCAATTAATTACTTCAAAGGAACCCCGTCTTTTAGAAAGGAAGTTGGCAGAGTTTTGCAAAATTCTTCTCCCCATTCAATTGGAATAATTCGAAGATCAACATTGTATTTACTTAACAATTTCTTTACTTCACTAACATTTTCTTCAGGAACTTCAATGTGAGTAAAATTCGAAATTGGAATTGGAGTTTCTGAACGAGACTCATGGGAACTATAAACTTTTGCCATATTAGCCTCTTTAAATGCACCATTTTTAATTCCGATTAGAACTGGATAATTGTTCTTAATATCTGACACACCGCCATTTATGTAATCTTTCAAACTGAGTGGATTTTTAGTATATTTGTTTCTGAAAAACGACATTCCTTCATAATTTAGTCGATTTAAATCTCTAAATTTTTTACTAAATAATCTCCGATCATGAATTAGCCCTAAGAAAGCTATATTTGACACATAATAAAACGCCCCAGAAGCAGTTTGTAATGGATTTCTAAACCTCTTGCCTTTTTCGTAATGGATTTGTGCATACAGCGCGGAATAAGTTCGTGATGGGGATAAGGAGACTGTATAAACATCACCTCTAGTGTAATCCAAAGGATCTTTGTGAGGCACAAGGCCTCCTTTTTTGATGATTTCAATTAAAACATCAGTTACATTTTCGCCACGGTAATGATATTTGCCCGTTCCGTGCCACCTCCAACTTTGCTCATATAGATTTTTAATAAGGGGGATATTTTTAGTATATTCCTCGGAGGTTTTAACAGTATTGTCTGGTAACCCAATAAGTATTGTAGATATTAGAGTTTGCATAGAACTAATTGTTTCAAATTTTACATCAAAAGCGGGTTCGAATTTACTTGAACACGGTTAATAATTATAATAACAGTATGAGTTCAGAAGAAAACAATCATAATTTTACACCCGCGGAGTCTAAACAGATTCAAAATTTCTTTAGAGGTAATAAAGAAATCGAGCAATCTGCTATACGATCGCGAAACGTAAAAGCGATGATTGGCGGAATGATGACTTTAATCCCAGAGGAAGTACATCAATCTGGATTTCTTAAGGATGAAAAATTTATTGATGTTTTAGAAAACTTTGCAGATTTGGAATGCACATTTAATGACTGGCTAGATTTTTCTTTATCAGGTAAGGATTCATTAGGTCAAGAAACACAACTAGCAAACGAACGCGATACGCGCGCAAAGAGAGAACTGGACGACTCGTTACTAGTACTAGATAATCCCGCAGAAGCATTTAGAATTAAAGGTTTAATTGAAGATAGCCGCAGAGAAACAGAAATTATAGATAATTATATAAGAACTAGAGGTAAAGATATTTCAGTAGAAGAGTCGATGAAATATAGAATATTGGCTGGGACGATATTTAATTGTGCGGCAGTGTCAATCATATTAGGTCGAGAGAAAACCCAACAATTTACATCTCACATATCAGATGAAGATCTAAACTACGAAAATATATACAAAAAATACGAATGGATATTTGAGGGAAGGACAAACAATAAGATCGAGAGAACTGTTGTCATAATGGAAAGGGTGGCATCATTTATGCAGATAGACGATGATTGGGCAGGTATTGATATAGATACAGCATTAAACGTTCCCTCGGTAGCGATTGTTGCATTAAATGAATTCAACGGTGATAGAGTAAAAGCTGCGGAAAAATTAAAGGCTTTAAGAGCTTCGATCGTAGAGGACACCAAAAAACAAGGCCTTGGTTTGCTACCAACAGAAGGTTTGAGCTTAGCAACGAAACTTTTATATAAAGCAAGTGAAATAGTGGTAAATGCAACCATGGAACATTATGAATTTCTTTCAAAATTTGAAAAATTTCGTGACAGAATGGGGACACCAACTTTTTTGCAGCGTGAACGTGCCTATATACGGGGTGAACTTTAATTTTAAAATCAAACCTTTAACAACACATTTTTATTATTAAAGGTTTGGGACAAAGAACAGAAAAGTTTGATAAATTAGGATTGCTTAATAAAAGCAAAATGCAAGCACTTTGCTCGCAATCCTTATTTTCTCCCCCTCTTTAGAGTTCTTTGTCCATCAACCGGCTTTATTTAGCACTCAATCGCTCTTATCATTTCCTGGCGGAATTGCTAAGAAAAACACGAAACCCCAAACTATGGTTCCCACGAAAATTACAGTGAAGGCTTGACCCAGATTAAAGTCCGGGTTCTTTGACATTGAAAGGATTGCCATAGCACCTACAAAAAGGCAACCCAAAGTCCATAACAGCCTTTCATGCTTTTCTATAAATTTCCACATTTTAGCCTCGCTTTCTGAATTCAAATGTATGAGGTGCCGGTAATGGAATTATATCAAATTTTTAGTTCATCTGCATTGTTATAGGGTCTTATTACACCGTTTTGTATTGACTCAAGTTGTCGGAAAATGTTATAAAAAATTGGAATCAACACGTCAAGAACCGCTTTTTTAATGGTGCAATCGGACAACGAGAAGCGATTTTTAGTTGATTCCACCAATTACGCCATTTGAGTTTTGTTCCTTAAAAATTTTTGCATTTGTTTCTTTCTTTTTAAGGAAAAGAATACGAGCGGACTTTTTTGAAACGCGCCGCGTGCGGGTGCGCGGCGACTACTCCCAATCTGTGCCGAGGAGAGGACTCGAACCTCCACGTCTTATCAAGACACACGCTCCTAAAGCGTGCCTGTCTACCAATTTCAGCACCCCGGCTTATACTCAAAAAAAGAAGACAAACGTATTATAGCAAGTTTAGAGATCAAACTCGACAGGGACAGAGTCGATTTTTTCCATGAAGTACTTAACCTTCCAGCTCCAGGTGGAGGAAGGAGGAGCGTAGCGACGCGCTATTTTTGAAATATTTGTTGCGCCTTTGTCATAATATTTTTCCCTTAAGGCCCTGGAGACTATCTCGATTGATTCTTCCCAAGACTTGAATTGGTAATTCCCATTTGCCCAGCCGTATGCATTGTATGAATTTTTAGGAATGTGTTTACCGAAAGTTGATTCAACTCCCGAAATAGCAGGTACGAGTCTCCAGTCTATTTGGTAAATATCCGCATACATAATAAATTTGTCTGCATCATCTGCAAGCGGAGAGTTATGGCTCTCTAGATAACTTCTGAGAATTTTAGTTCGATAATCAATATCGTAATTTCTGTTGGCCACAAAAACTTTAGCCGATTCACTCACGTTGGTATCAGCCGAAGCAAGATCAGCATATATAAGTTTAAATATTAGGATGGATAAGAAAATAATTTTTCTCATGAATGTTTCCCAAAAAAAACAGGGTACCTGACGGTACCCTGTCGTATAATTCTGACGCTCATCCGAGTCAGACTCGGTTTGCCTCAAAACGTGGAAGTACTATAACATATTACTATGAGATTGTCAAGATTGACGATGTAATAGCTAATTTACGTAACTATGGGGTTTTGCGGTTTAACCTTTCTTGGCAAGAATGAAGATTGATGGACCAAAACTGATTTTAGCAAGTAGGGTTTGAAGATATTTTTCAAAAAATAAGAGGGTTTCTTTAGGTAAATATTTCTTGAAAAATAGACTTCTAATATTAGAGACAGACCTTTCTTCTAATATGCTGAAGCCATATTTTTTTAAGAATTCTCTAATCGTATCGGGGTGATAGTTTTTGAAAGGAATACTATTTTTTTTAGTTTTTTTGCCTGTAACATCTTTGGGGAATATATCCAGCCAGAAGGTAAAATTTCCACGAAAAAATTCTGAAAATGTTGCTTTGAGGTGTCTTTTATTGGCAAACTCAATTATTAAGTAGCCGTTTTTTTTGATTAGTTTTTCGATAACGGCAAAAGTTTCCTCCAGATTTTCCATATGGTGAAGTACTCTGACAAGAATAATAAGGTCCATTGACTTTCTTTTTAATTTTGTGGGCAGATTTTCAAGGCAAGAATGAATAAATTTAATTTTTTTGCTTTTAAAATTACCTCTTGCGATCTTTAGAAGTCTGCCGGAAGGGTCAGATAAAATTATGTGAGTGGCTCGATAAATATAAGATGGAGTGAGTCTTCCGTAACCAGTTCCTATTTCAAGAATTGACTCAATTTTTGGAATTTTTTTTAGAAAAGACTTTATGGCATATATCTCTGCTTCGTGTTCATATTCTCGCCCTTCCCAGTAGGAAGGATAATCGTATGTGTCATAATGCGCGGTCATAATAAAAGGTGGTCAGTGATTAGTGATTGGTGATTAGCAAATAGAATTTTAGCAGAGTTTGTAAAGATTGGTAAACTTACTTCATCTGATTCATGTAAAAAGAAACTCCCTCGGCCCAGGTTGTAGAGGAAGGGTGGGCATATTTTTCCATGATTTCCTCAACGGTGACATAACCAAGATCGATGTAATTTTCCTTTAATCCTTTTGAAACGGTTTCAATAGCCTCTTCGTAAGAGTCAAAGCCAAGAGTTCCTTCGCTATGGATTCCCCAACCCCAGCAATTATGGCTTCCTTCCGGTATTACTCTGCAGAGACCAGATTCTTTCTGGGCTATTGCGGAAAGTAGTCGGAAGTCAAGGCCGTATCTATCTGCTGTTTGAACGATAAAATCAGCATAAGAAAAAAGTGGAGAGTTGTTCGCCCCCAAGTATTCTCTTATGATTTCACTTCTGGCATCTGCCCCCGTTACTTCACCCGTGATAGAGGGTGTACTGTCGGGTAAGGAAGCATAAACCTGGACTCCGGGTTTTGGCGAATCAATGAAATTAAGTGACTGGGCTGATTTTGTTGTGGATTCGGAACCTGAGATTGCGAAAAGTGCCAGAACGCTTGCAAATAAGGTAATCGGGGTTATGGTAAAAAAAACAAATGTCAGAATAAGCTTTTTGAAGAATGAATCGGAAGTTTGGTGGGTTTCCATAAGGGTTTTAAATCCTACGTCAGAATGCCACAGTTTAGGTCATAAAGTCAAGTAACCCGTGTTTAAATTTTAAATACTTTGTGAGCCGCGGAGGATTCGGACCTCCAACCTTTTCCTTAAGAGGGAATTGCTCTACCATTGAGCTAGCGGCCCTCGTCCTTTTCAAACTTTCTTTTAGTAAAAGAAAGTTTGGCAAAGAAAATAATACAGTTTCTTCACCAATCCTCCTCTCAAAATTGCAGGGCAATTTTGTTTAGATTAAAGAAATTACGGTATCTATTTTAACAAATTTGAATCTATTTTGCGAATTCTGTAGAAAAAACTGCGACAGACGTTTCTCCGGGTTCGATGTCCGAGAATATTGTCTTAGGTTCAAGTTCGATATCCAAATTAAATTTACTCGATCTGATTTTTTCATCCCCGTTCCAGATAGTCTGACCTTTGTTTTTAATTAGCGCGATGCCGCCTTCTAACCTCCCGTTGCTTGGGAAAATGGGGGGAAAAATTATTGACAGAACGTCAATAGAGACAACTTGTACGGGTTTACCTTGTTTTTTAGGCAATTTTTGCATCTCGTAATAAAATTCATAAAAGCTTCCGTCCTTTTTCTTCCAGGAAAATATGTCAAAAGGTGGAGTTTGATAGTTTAGAATAAAAGGAGTCACCGCGACGACTCTTTCGTCGTTCCAGGCAAGCTCAAAGGCACCTTTCAGATTGTCTGTGGTGCTTTTTGTGTCTTTGTAGCCGTTAGAATTAGATTCCATGTCGTGAGCCCAGCCCGTTTCGGTTATGAATATTGGTAGTTTTTTGCTAACGCCCATTTTTTCCAATAATTTAAGTTCCCACTCAAAAGTGAGAACAGTCCCTCGGCCCACATCATCCTGGGAACCTGAAAAGTTGGGATTTGGGTATGAGTGTGAAGCCCAGCCGTCAACATTATTAAAAACATCAGGGTTATGAGAAATCATTTTTGTGAGAAATTCAGTCTCGCTCATTGTGTCTTTAGCGTTAGGCGCTGAAGCGTCAAATCCGGCCGGAAGGATAAAAAAATCTTGATTTTGGGATTTAAGTTTATTAGAGAAAACCTCCAAGTAATCGGCATATTCTTCAGGATTAATTTCACCACCCCATTCTTTGGCGTGATTTGGTTCATTACCGATAACAACGTATCTGTTTTTGACGACCCAGTTAAGAGAACTGAGGAACGATACCCAACCGTCGATTTCGTCGAAACTCGGCTTTTCCCAACCATCTTCCATTTGTTTTGTGGCAATTCTTACAATTGGGATTAGATGAAGCCGGCGCATTTTATCGAATACTTTTTGCCAGCGCTTTGAATCTCGCTCGTCGGATCTTATGACAAAAGTCACGTATCCCCAGTCCCCGCCTCCCGAATTTACTAATTTAGCCGCATCTTCAAGATCATTTTCATCCAGAATGTGAATACCGAAAGAATTATTTGGAACGGACAAAGGATTTTCAGCAGCCTTTATATTGGTACTAGAAATTAAAATAAGAATTACTGTTATCGTGAACACTCGTATTATTTTTTTTAGCATATCTAACTATTCTACAGGGTTATTTCCAGCTTCTAAAGCTGGTATCGGTTTGATATAATAACGGCACGGTTGGGTATGCCCTCGTGGCGGAACTGGCAGACGCGCAGCGTTCAGAACGCTGTCTCGTTTAACGAGGTAGGGGTTCAAATCCTCTCGAGGGCACTACTACGCGCGGGTGGCGAAATTGGTAGACGCGTACGCCTAAGGAGCGTATGGAGCAATCCTTGCAGGTTCAAGTCCTGTCCCGCGCACTACGCGGTCGCTTTCATCGTAAGATGTAAGAGACCGAATGAAATGAGGTCGCTTAGCTCAGTTGGTTAGAGCGTTCGGTTTACATCCGAAAGGTCGGGGGTTCGATCCCCTCAGCGACCACTAGTCTTTCCCTATTATATTTTGTTAGAATAACGGAAATTGAGCCGAGTTAGCCAAGGGGGTGACAATCTAAGTGACTGACGAAAGAATAACTGGAGAAAACACAATTAGTCATACAGCTTTTATGTATGACGCAACGAAGCCTTTACGTTCATTGCAAGAGTTAGCGAAAATTGAAGGTGTTGAAGGTAAAGGTGCAAGAACGGTTCTGGCCTCCCTTGAGTTAGAAAAAAATTTAAAACAGCTAAACGAAGGTGAATGTGGGGGTCATTTAACGACCGAGGAATCAATTAGACTTGGAATACAGATTGCAGAACAAGGAGGTCATTAAATTAGATAACTATCGGCCGAGTTAGCCAAGGTGGTCACGGCGGGCGCCTGAAGAGCGTCAGATCTCAGTTCGACTCTGAGACTCGGCACCGTGCGGGAGTAGCTCAGTGGTAAGCAAAGCTTGGCCACTTTACTACTCTCCTCGAAACAGGTTTCTGCGGGAGTAGCTCAGTGGTAGAGCGTCTCGTTGCCAACGAGAAGGCCGCGGGTTCAATCCCCGTCTCCCGCTCAAATTAAAAAAGCTTCTTATTGCTCATTTAACCCTCCTATATTAGAATCAGTCTTAAGGTTTTTGAATGAAAATTAAATCAAATCTTAATTGGGAGAGAATTCACAGGTTTCAGAAAAAGGAAGGATGGTGCGGTCCGGCTGTCATACAAATGATTCTTCTTTCGGGAGGTATTCGTAAAACCCAACGCTCAATTGCACAAGCTGTTTATAAAGAGTGGTGGGGAACGGACCAGCAGATGATTGTAGCTTACTTAAGTAAGTTCTTTAACCATATTAGTTATAAATCCAATGCAAGAATTTCCGATATCAAAAGAAAGCTGAAAAAGAATTACGTAATCTTGGTTGACTGGTGGGATGACTTTGATGCAAGTGATCCGGACGGTCACTATACACTTGTTATTGGTTATGATACTGAAAAGGAAAAAATAAAAATGGCTGATCCGTCTAACGAAAGAAAAGGAATTTGGGAAATGGATAAAGAGGAATTTAAAAAGCGGTGGTACGACTCTCTTGATACTCAAGGAAGAAAGTGGATAAGCGGCTGGATGCTTTGGGTTGATCCTGAATCAAAAATTTCAAAAGAAGCAACTAAACCTTCTTAGGAATAGGAGATAATTTCTCCTTTCCCTGAGCATCTCTCATGGTATTTAAGAGAAGTCTTTTGAGAATTTCTTCGAAAGTTATGCCATACAAATCAAGAATGTTGCTCATTGCAACGTCCAGTTCTTTTGGTCCGAATGCGGGGTTACTGTTTGAATCGATAAAATAATAGCGGCCGGAAGAGTCAATTCGAACGTCAAATTTGCCATAATCAGCCATTCGGGTTATTTCAAATGCTTTTTTAATATACTCTTTTAAAAGATTATCTTCGTATTTTTGATACGAGTATGTTTGAACATTGTCGGACCATTGCGATTCAAATGTCGCAAATTTGAAAATTGAATCTGACTCTTTAAACACTTTCTCTCCGAAATAAACTTTTTTGTTAAGTCCCTCCAACAGTATTGCCGTTATTTCTCTCCCGACAATAAACTCTTCCACCAGAACGGGTTGTTCATACGTTGTAATCAAAAACTTTAAGCGTTCTCTTAAGTGCTTTTCGTTTTCTGATACGGCGTCCTCAGTAATTTCGACAGCGCCGTGAATTTCATTTAATTTTGAAATAAGGGGGAAGCGAAGTGTCGGGTCTAAAAAGTCTGAAGCTGTATTAAATAATTGATAATAAGGAACCGGTACGCCATTTTGTTGAAGAAGTTTTTTAACCAAGAACTTATTGTAAGCTAAAGACTCTCCCAATATTCCGGCTCCGGTATATGGAATATCTAAAATTTCCAAAACACCGGGAATGGTGGATGCAAGATACTCATTTCCTTTTACAGAACCCACGAGATTCATTACGACGTCGGGTTTATCTTTCCTTAATTTTTCAGAAAGCTCTTCGTTTCCCGGGTAAAGATTAGGCTTTATTTCTAGTTTCTCAAGGTAAGTTGCAATTACCTGGGCATCGTGTAAAGCTTCTTTTTCAGTAATATACTGGGCTTCTGTAGGAAAATACTCTCTTTTTACGTCACTATATATAATCCCCACCTTTTTGGGCAGTCCTAAGCCGTTTTTTAATAATGCGTTACTGTTTGTGTTTTCTGACATTTTTCAGTTTACTTAATTATTGGCTATTTAGATTTATTGTCAATGAATAAATTGTTTATGGAGGTCATTTTTGATAAAATAGTCTGTACTTTGTTTTAGTTAAAGAAACAAAATTCTGAAAGAATTTTGAGACGAAAAATGACGAAGCAATAGAGTTTTAACTTGAATCAAGTTAAAACGGACTAAGCGGAGTCCATTTTGAGGAGGCCCAGTAGCTCAACGGATAGAGCATTATGAGTTACTATATGTACATATTGAAGAACGAACAGAAAGATAGGTTCTACATCGGTTCAACAAATAATTTAAGAAGAAGATTAAAAGAACACTTACAAGGCAAAACAAGAACCACTAAAGTATTAAAGACAGATAAATTAGTATATTTTGAAGAATATAATGTTGAAGCAGAAGCAAGGAATAGAGAAAAAAAGTTAAAATCGTATAAAAGTAAGAAGTATATAAAGTGGTTAATAAATAATAAAAGTACGGCCCAGTAGCTCAACGGATAGAGCAGACGGTTTCTAACCGTAAGGTTGAAGGTTCGATTCCTTCCTGGGTCACCGAGTCTGACTCGGTTCTATCGAGGAAGACGACAGACGCGTTAGACGCGTCCGCGCTATAAAATAACTCTTTTTGCGAAGTCAGACTTCGCACTGATATGAACAAGAAATTCTTCTTTGTATATGTTCTTTTTAGCTTTAAAGATAGAAAGTTATACATAGGGTATTCAGAAGATTTGGAAGCAAGAACTAAAGAACATTTTAAAGGAAGAGTTAGAGCCACGAAATCAAGACTTCCTGTAATTCTTATTTATTACGAAGCATATACAAATGTTAAGGATGCCAAGTCGAGAGAAAAGTTTTTAAAAAGTGGTTTCGGAAGATCCCAACTCAAAAAAGCTCTCCAAAATAAATTAAAACAACTTAATTACAAACATATCTAAAAATTTGAAGTTAAAATGGTTCGAATCCGAGGCGGGATTATTATTATCTAACTCTTTTAAATACTGTAATTCAAATATAAAATAGTATTAAGCATGTCTGACCAAGAACAAACCACAGAAAATCCGGGAGTTGATGCTTTACGTAAACTTGAAGGATTAGACTGGAGTAAGGCAATAAATGTCCCTCCTGGTGATAGTGATAGACAAGAAATTCGTATATTTCCTAACCCTGCATACATAGAAATAGATCATAACATCCCACTTTTTAATCCCTCCAACATCCTCGAGAGAAAACATACACCTCCAATTAATTACGCAGTTTATTTTTTTGGAATCATGCCAAAAGGAGGCGGAAACGTTCCTGAGGAAATTAGAACTTTAAGATTTCCTGTCGTAGCCAGAGAAAACAAATTAGGCTTAGAAGACGAAATATTTGAAGAGTTAAGTCAGCAAACAGGAAAACCTGTTGGTCAATTAAGGGGTGAATCTTCATTTAAAAAAATAGGAGTAATAGCAGGAAATATTTCTTCCAATATTCACGAATCATTAAGAATGATATTTAAAACCCAGCCTTGTGTTGAAATGGGAACAAATTACGAGCTATCAAGGGATTATCCAGATTTAGACGCGGCAATCTATTCAGGATGGAACGGAAGTGTCGAAAAGAATAAGGGATTAATAGATAAGAACTTGGTAATTATTACTAATCCCTCCAAAGGTGCGTTTTGGGAAATTGACGTTGGAATAGATCAGCAAATATTAACTGATGTGGCGGGAAACATTATGTCACCCCCCATTACTTCGGATACAATAATTAATGCATCAAAAATTGAAATCGACTTGATCGATAACTTGGTAAAAAACAACAGTTAGGTAATTGAAACACTATTGCAATATAAAATATTGCCAGCTGAATTTAACTTAATTAATATTCGCAAACACTCAAATATCTTTTTGTTCGAAATGAAATAACTTAGGGTCACAGCGTTAAACGCGGCTTCGCTTATATAAATCTTATCAGCATGCCTTCGGCGACTTTTATTGAAAGTGAGACTTCCTGGCCGGGAAATTTTGCTCCTGTCCCCCAAATTTTTGCTCTGGACTTTCCTTCTGCAAATTCTGTTCCGATTTTTTCTGAAACATCTGAAAGTGTTTGATCCCTTTTCATAACTATCGGATTATCTAAACTTGGTTCCTGATCCGGCCGGACGAGATAAACGTTAACGAACTCAAGTATTTCCCAGATTTTTTCTTTAAATCCCTCGAGCCCAATCTCTTTTTCGGCGCTTATAAAAAGAGTGTTTGGCCCGCCTGCAACGCTATGCGTAGCATAGCGGGCAGGTGATTGGATAGATAAATCTGTCTTGTTAATTACGGAAATTGAGGGAACATAGACTCGATTTAGGGAAAAAGCGTCAATCAGTCGTTCCACCGTTATTTTCTCGTTAATTGTAATTTCTGCATTTTTTACTCCCATTTCATGAGCGATTTCTTTAATCGTGGGAATATTAATATCTTGTTTGATGTTTGAGTGAATAATCATCCCCCCGGATAATTTTTTATCTATAACTACGTTTGGTCGCACAATATTAAGTCTTATTCCATTTCTTTCCAGAGTTTTTTGAATTCTTATTAAGGCATCAAGTCTTTGGATGTCTGTCATCAAAATAATTAGATCAGCTCCTCTTGCAACAGACAGAACTTCCCTGCCTCTCCCCTTCCCTTCCTCTGCTCCTTCGATAAGTCCGGGAACGTCAAGAATCTGGATACGGGCATTTTTATATTCCATCATGCCCGGAATGACTGAGACGGTAGTAAACGCATAGGGAGCAACCTTGCTTTGGGCGTTTGTTAACTTATTGATGAGTGTCGACTTTCCGCTTGAAGGTGGGCCTATTAGAATAAGCGTTGCGTCACCCTGCTTTTTAACTGCATAGCCTCCACCACTTCCCCCACCTTTCTTTGTCGGAGTTTCCTGCAACTTGTCTCTTAACTTCGAAAGTCTGGCCCGAAGTTTTCCAATATGATGCTCCGTTGCCTTATGATATGGAGTTTCTCTGATTTCTTTTTCGATCGCCTCAATCTGTTCCTCAATCGTAGTCATTCAAGGATTATACCAAAGAATCCTACTTTCCTTTTTTCTGAGTGTATTGCCAGACCATGTATTGAGCAAAGTTGGCAACGACTGCAATTCCTAAGGCATAAACAAAGCTTGCAATCCCTACTCCTGTTAGAAAAGACATGCGTGCCAAAAGCCAAACAGTAGCAAAGTTGACGCTAAGGTATGCCAGCATCATTGACGTATTATCTTTTTGCGGAACTTGCATATCTTTGAGTACGGGTTCTAAGTACCAAATGATGAGACTCCAGTAAAAACCGCTTAAAATTACTGCTTGATACATTGCTAAGATGCTATTTCCTAGTGTTACGGCTTGAGGGAAAAACAAGTTTGCCAGAAATAGAATTGCCGAATTAACAAGCCAAAATAATAAAAATTGTTGGTAGCGCTTCATTATTTAAATATCACCTTCTTTCTTTGCCAAGTCAGACTTGGTTTTGCTAAAATCTCTACTATTTCAGTATAATATATACTTGAGGTTGAAAAAAGAGGTGCCCTTGTAGCTTAACGGATAAAGCAGTGGTCTTCGGAACCATTGATGGGGGTTCGATTCCCTCCAGGGGCACTTAAGGCAATTTTCGAATTTACAGGAATGAGGGTTCAAATCCCCCTGGGCGCACAAAAATTTATCTCCTTGATTTCCTCCGAAGTCACGTTTAGGTATAACTCATTTGACTGTCGACAAAAGAAGATAATGGAAGTAATTGTGATGGATCTACACCGCATTCCATTGCTACAGCGGGAGTTACTCTGCTTGATGTATCGAGTAAATATTGATTTGAATAACCGTGCATTTGTAACTCCTTTTCGGAGTCCGTAATAGCCTTAGAGTCAGGGCCATCATCTGAGAGTAACGATTCAGTCCAATTACACCTTGCACAATCTATTTCAAAAAGATTTCCACGTGCAGCTTCTGATACTTTTAAAAGACTTGGCTCGGGGCAGAGATTTGGATTACCTGTAACAGGCGAGTAGTATCGGTCGGGTGGGTTACAACCGAGAATGCAGCCGTTACAAACAAATAAAATCTTTAGTCCCTTTTCTTTGGCAAACTCAGATATAACTACAGAAGCGTAAAGTGTTAGAAGTGGAGAATAAATTGTTACATGTTCCAGATTATCGCCATTATTCCCGAATTGGTTAAGGATCTCTTCAACTATAGCTGTCTGTTGCATTCCGGATGCAGTATTGTCGAAAATTCCTACCGATCTGAGTTTACGTTGAAGGAGAGCTTCGCAATTTACGCGCTGAATTAAGGGGACACGGCCGAAAATAGGTACTCTTTCATCAGTATGGTGAGAAATGGTGGCGACTGTTGTTGGGATTTTCAATCCCATGTCTTTATATATGCCAACATTAGGATCGATTAACTGTCCCTCTCGTGTAAGAAGTACAATGCCCATTCTTCCTTTGTATTCATCGGTAATTAAGTTATTTATAACTGGAATCTGAAAAGCTTGCCTTGCAGCCATGCGCATATCCTCAACTGCTCCTGGCCCTATATGAAAACGGGCCAGCTGAAATTTGGACTGCTCTAAATCCGGAGACGTAAATCGTCCAAATGGTATTGCATTTGCCTCTGGGGTATTCAGTGTAATAATTTGAGCACCAGTAGAAAGAGTCGTTGTAAGAATAGAACCAGGTGTTTCTTTACCCCGGAGGCTGTGTAATTCTTGTGGATTTTTGAAAGAAAATTCTTCTCTTTGTGAATTAGTTATAAATTCAGTTAGTGCATCGGGATCTTCTGAAAGAAGCTTCTCCAATCCATAGGCAATAGGAAAAAATTCTGAATCATAACAAAGCTTAAAAGGTAGTTTTTCAGGAGAAAAATGGAGTGAAAGTTCTTTTAAAAATGAGTCTGATTGATCTGTTGCGAGTTTTATTCTTTCTTCAGCAGACATTTTAAGTCTCCTGGAATCACATATTATAGACGTGTCTTATAGTTGTCAATTGGCTATTTCTTTCCTCTTGAAAGTTTTTAAAAAATAAAGTTAGATATACGAAGTGAAATTTATTATAATTTCCGGTGGTGTACTTTCGGGACTCGGTAAGGGAGTAACTGCGGCCTCCATAGGGCTTCTTCTCAAAAGTCGCGGAATCAAGGTGACTGCGATGAAGTGCGATATGTATCTCAATATCGATGCAGGAACTATGAATCCAGTTGAGCACGGTGAAGTTTTTGTGACGCATGATGGTGTTGAAACAGATCAGGACCTTGGACATTATGAGCGTTTTATTGGTGAAACTTTGACGCGTGAGAATTATTTAACAAACGGTCAGGTTTATAAGATTGTCCTGGATAAAGAAAGAGCTCTAGAGTACGGAGGTAAATGTGTCGAGCCTTATCATCATATACCTCCAGAAATAATAAACCGCTGGTTTGAAGCAGGTAAAAAACATAAGGCAGAGGTTGTGATAGTTGAACTTGGTGGAACGGTTGGTGAGTATGAAGGACTTTTGTTTTTTGAGGCGGTGCGACGCTTGAAGTTAAAAAATCCGAACGACGTTTTGCTTGTCCATGTTGGTTATCTTCCTGTCCCGCCTTCAATCGGAGAATTGAAGTCTAAACCCCTTCAACAATCAATCCAACTTTTAAACGGTTTAGGGTTGATTCCTGATATTATCGTAGGCCGTGCCGAAAAAGAAATCGATATGAAGAGAAGAGAAAAAATTGCGCTTGCATCAGGAGTTTCGGTTGACAATATAGTTTCCAATCCTGATGTAGAAACCATATATAAAGTTCCTCTTGTTTTAAAGGCGCAGAATCTAGACGAAAAAATTATTAGAAAATTACAATTGAAAGCTAAGAGGAAAGACCTCCTTGAGTGGAAAAATATGCTTGAGAAGTTTAAAAAATCCAAAAAGGTGATAAAAATTGGCATGATCGGAAAATATCAAAAAACCGGTGATTATATATTGGGTGATTCGTATGTTTGTGTCGTGGAAGCCTTAAAACATGCTGGGTGGTATCACTTAGTTAACCCTAAAATCAATTGGATAGACTCAGAGAGTCTGGAGGGGCTTACAGATTCTCAGATTAAAGACCATCTTGGAGAATTGGAAGCGATAATTGTTCCTCAGGGATGGGGTAGGCGCGGAGTCGAGGGGAAGATTAAGGCTGCAAAATATGCTAGGGAAAATAAAATTCCCTACCTTGGTCTTTGTTTTGGGATGCAAATGGCCTCAATAGAATTTGGGAGAAATGTCGTCGGACTTAAAAAAGCAAATTCTTCGGAGGTAGATTCAAGTACTCCTTATCCTGTTATTCATATAATGCCTAATCAACGAGAGTATCTTTCCAAAAAACAGTACGGCGGAACGATTCGTCTTGGTGCTTGGCCGTGCGTCATAAAAAAAGATACACTCCTTGATAAAGCTTATAAAAAGTACGGAGGTGGAAAATCAAACCCTTGGTATCAAGAAAATCCGTTAGAGTTTAAGTCTAAGTTTAAGGTTAATTCTAATTTACTAATTTATGAAAGGCATAGGCATAGATATGAGTTTAATAATAAATACAAGGAAAAGTACGAGAAATCTGGATTTATTTTCTCAGGAACTTCGCCTGATGGAAAACTTGTAGAAGCAATTGAACTAACTGATCACCCATTTTTTATTGGAACTCAGTTCCATCCCGAATATTTAAGCCGTCCACTTACTCCCCACCCCATCTTTCTTTCCTTTATTGAGTCGATGCTCAAGAAGTAATTGAGTGGGATAAGCAAAGCTTGGCACTGCTTCGCATTGTAAGCAGAACTTGTCCCTTACCACTTCGTGGAGCGGGATAGGGGAGTCGAACCCCTCTTCTTTGCTTGGAAAGCAAATGTTGGACCGCTCAACTAATCCCGCATTTCGCGACTTGCGAATTTTCAAATGAGCAACTAAGCGAACTAAGGGATATAAAATCGTTAGATTTTCTCTCCCGCATAAAGTATTGTCGGAGTGCCCGGATTCGAACCGGGGACCTCGCGCTCCCAAAGCGCGCGCTCTGCCAACTGAGCCACACTCCGTGGTGCCGAGGGGGGGACTCGAACCCCCACGTTGCTATTGCAACACGGGCTCTTAAGGCCCGGGCGTCTACCATTCCGCCACCTCGGCATACATATTTAAATTTTATTAAAGTGCTTGTTCCTGCTTTGCAGGAAAGGCTCTGTCGCTTACGCTCTTGCTCGCTTTTAATTACGCTCGCACAAAACCTGGGCGTCTACCATTCCGCCACCTCGGCATAGGCTATATTTTACTATTTTAAGGAGTTGGTCGCAAACTGAAGAATTTACTTTTTCTTACCAACAATGATGATTACGTCGTAAGTGGAGTCTTCTTCGAGAGTTGTCTCGGATTTAACTACTTCGTAAGTTCCCTCGAGTGCTTTCTTTATTTCCTCAAATACTTTTTCAGACAAACCCTTTTTGAGACTTATTGAGGTTGAAGTGTAGTCATAAGACTGAGCATTTCCTGTTGTCAGTTTGTCTTCCATAAATCCTGCTTCGATAAGGAGATCTTTTGCTTTCCCCGCTTCTCCGACTGTTCCTGAACCATTAAGTAGACTAAGTGAAAGTGTTGAGATATCAACCTCCTCTTCGGGTGTTTGAGTTGGAGCGGGAGTTGAAGTTTCTTGGGTTTCCGGGGTTTCCCCGCTTGGTTCTGTTGTAACGGATTGTCTGTAATAAAGTACTCCGCCAACCACTGCTCCCAAGACAAGAAGAATGATTACAACCAAAACTATTAACTTTGTGTTGGGTCCGCCTTTTTTCTCTACCTCTTTTGTGGTATCCGGTCTAACCTCCTTGAGCCATTCTTTTATTTCATCTGAGGAAACGTCCTCCTTTTCCTTGGAGGCTTTCTCAGTAGACTTTTCTGTTTCAGATAAACCTTCTTCCTTCTTTGGGGTTTCTGGTGTAAGAACGCTTTCAGTAGGCTTGGTAGTATCTTCTGTTGCGGACGCAGTATCAGAAGATTTTTGAGAATCAAGCTGGCTGAAAGAAGTTATTTTTGGAGTTTCTTGGGAAGTAGACTCCGGTACTTTGGCAACTTCCTCGTCTTTTGGTTTTACTTCAGCTACATTTTCCGAAGATTCTTTGGTCGGTTTCGGAGTTTCAACTTCTTCGGGTTCTTCGGTTATCTCCTCTACTTTAATTTTTGGCCTTGGCGGCTTGGTTTTGTCAGGCATACTATAACCATTGTGAAACATTTGGGGTTGCTTTGTCAATACACTCGGGATTTGGTAAAATAAGTGCTGTAGTTACAAGGTGGTCGTAGCTCAATGGCAGAGCGCGAGGTTGTGGACCTTGAGGTTGCGGGTTCGATCCCCGTCGACCACCCC